>ERZ779974.309-NODE-309-length-25333-cov-1.85553_pt1 | contig 25333 bp, 15 predicted proteins | sample MGYA00511026_ERZ779974 | MGnify/ENA primary metagenome ERZ779974 (study PRJEB29588, sample SAMEA2153010) | human gut metagenome | biome: human gut; feature: human-associated habitat; material: faeces | place: Denmark | collected 2008/2010 ... | reverse complement strand
TCTGACAGCGGGTCCTGTGCAATCAGCTCCTGTGGCAGATCATAATAAAAATCATGTAAATTCATTGATTCCATATGCTGCTCCATTTCTATCTTTTTCCGCTTCGCGGCAGTTAGCTTTTCTGCCGCAGAACGGGCTGTTTTTTATTTATAATTAAGAACGAAGTTCGATGCCCATGCCGGAAAGGTCTTCCAGAATCTTTTCCATAATCGGCTGGATATCTTTATCTTCTAATGTTCTGTCCTTTGCACGGAAAGAAATGGTATAAGCTACGGACTTGAAACCTTCCTTAATCTGTGCACCTTCATAAATATCAAACAGGTTATATTTTTCAAGAAGCTTTCCGCCTCTCTTGTCAATAATCTTTTCTACTTCACCGACAAGTACCGTCTTTGGCATTACCATACTGATATCTCTTGTAACAGCAGGGAATTTTGCAATGCCTTCGTACTTTCTGTCAAATGAAGCAAACGGTAAAATTTCCGGTAAATCAAGTACGGCAATATATGTTCTCTCGCCCAGTCCATAGGTGTCAGCAACGTCCGGGTGTACTTCACCGAGATAGCCGATTACCGTATCCTTGTAAAGAATCTCTGCCTGACGTCCCGGATGTAAAAATGTCTTTCCGGCTTCCGGATCATATTCCGGTCTTGCACTCATACCGATTTTTTCTAAGAATTCTTCAACAACACCCTTCATTGTAAAGAAATCGCCGTCGCCGTAGAAGCCCAGTGTGAACTGTACTCTCTCATCCGGAAGGTCTTCTCCTTCTACCGGAACATAAACCTTTGCCAGTTCATAAAGCTTTACATCTTTATTTCTACGGTTGTAGTTGATTGCAAGCGAATTCAGCATTCCGTTTAACGGCAGTGTTCTCATAATGGAGAAATCTTCTCCCAACGGATTGGAAATGACAACTGTCTTTCTTTCCTCTGCATCTGCTGCCAGCTTTAACTTATCAAATACCTTCGGACTTTCAAATGAATAAGTCATTGCCTGTGAGAATCCGCAGAACTGTGCGATTTCTCCGGCTACATCCTCCACTCTCTGCTTGAAGGAAATCTTACCCATTGTAGAAGCTCCGTGTGGCAGTGTTGTAGGAATATTGGCATATCCGAAAAATCTTGCAACTTCTTCCGCAATATCCGCTGTTCTTAATAAATCCTGACGGAACGTCGGAATAATCAGTTCCTGCTTTGCTTCATCATAGTCTAATTCAAGCATCTTAAAGTATCCAAGCATTTCTTCCACGGAAACATTTGTACCCAGTAGTGCATTGATTCTTTCCGGTTCAAACGGCACTCTGACTCTTTCCTTCTTATTCGGATATACGTCAACCACGCCGCCGACAATTTCACCGGCTCCAAGTTCTTCGATTAACTGGCATGCTCTGTTCATTGCCGCCAGTGCATTTTCAGGATCTAAGCCCTTTTCAAACTTACCGGAAGCATCTGTACGAAGACCCAGGCGCTTTGTTGCCTTTCTGATATTTGTGCCGTCAAAGGTTGCAGCTTCAAATAACATGGTCTTTACGTCATCCGTAATCTTGGAATTTTCACCGCCCATGATACCTGCAAGACCGACAGCCTTTTCACCGTCACAGATCATCAGCATATCAGAATCAAGTGTTCTTTCCTGTCCATCCAATGTCATGAACTTCTCACCGTCTTTGGCACGTCTTACAACAATCTTACCGCCTGCAAGGGTGTCATAATCATAAGCGTGCATTGGCTGACCGTATTCTTCCATAACGTAGTTTGTAATATCCACGATGTTGTTAATCGGACGGATACCTGCTGATGCCAGTCTGCGCTGCATCCACTTCGGTGACGGAGCAAGCTTAATATTCTTTACAAGTCTTGCGGTGTAACGGCTGCAGAGGTCTGTGGCTTCCACATCAACCTTTACATAATCGTTAATGTCTTCTGCGTTGCCTCTGTTACAACCGGCGGTGTAAACGGCTTTCTGAATGTTGCCGCTGCTTCCCTTGCAATACCGATAATACTGTAGCAGTCTACACGGTTGTTTGTAATTTCATATTCAAATACGGTATCATCCAAACCGAGATAGTGAACGGCATCTTCTCCAACCTGTGCATCATCACCTAAAATGTAAATGCCGTTTTCCGGTGCATCCGGATAAAATTCACGGGAAGAACCGAGTTCTTCAATGGCACACATCATACCGAAGCTTTCTACACCTCTTAACTTACCCTTTTTAATCTTAATGCCGTCTTCCGGAAGTGCGCCGCCGTCATGACCACCTGCCACACGTCCGCCATCTAATACAACCGGTACTTTCTGTCCTGATGAACCCACCGGAATATTCGGTGCGCCTGTTACAATCTGAACAGTTTCACTGCCGACATTCACCTGGCAGATTACCAGCTTATCTGCATCCGGGTGCTTTTCGACCGATTCAATCTGTCCGACAACGATTTTATCAAGATTTTTGTCAAAAGCGGTAAAATTTTCCACCTTTGTTCCCGAAAGTGTCATTGCGTCCCTGAATTCCTGGTCTGTTACATCCAGTCCCGGAACCATTGCCTTAATCCAATTTAATGATGTATTCATGATTCAATATCCTTTCCTCGTATCCAATTTCTTTGCTGTCTTACAGCCGTCGTTCTTTTTAGAACTGTTTTAAGAATCTTACGTCATTTTCATAGAGAAGTCTCATGTCATCAATTTCATACTTCAGCAACGCAATTCTTTCCAAACCGATTCCGAATGCAAATCCTGTATATTTGTTCTGGTCAATACCGCTCATTTCAAATACATGCGGGTGAATCATACCACAGCCAAGAATTTCAATCCAGCCTTCGCCCTTACACATACGGCAGCCCTTACCGCCGCACTTAAAACATGTCACGTCCATTTCTGCACTTGGCTCTGTAAATGGAAAATGATGAGGACGGAATTTTACTTTTGTTTCCGGTCCGAATAACTCTCTTGCAAATTCAGCCAGTGTTCCTTTTAAATCTGCAAATGTAATACCCTCATCAATAACCATGCCTTCAATCTGATGGAAGCATGGAGAATGGGTTGCATCGACTTCATCTGCACGGAATACCCTGCCCGGCGCAATCATACGGATCGGCAGCTTGCCTTTTTCCATTTCACGGACCTGAACCGGTGAAGTCTGGGTTCTCAGTACAACTTTATCATTAATATAAAATGTATCCTGTTCATCTTTTGCCGGATGATTTGCAGGGATATTTAACGCTTCAAAATTGTAATAATCATATTCTACTTCCGGTCCTTCTACGACTTCATAACCCATGCCGACAAATATTCTCTTTACTTCATCGAGTGCAACAGTGTTTGGATGTCTGTGTCCGACATTGTTTTTCTTTGCCGGAAGTGTTACGTCAATCACCTCGCTCTTTAACTGGACTTCACGCATTTTTGCGGAAAGTTCCTTTTTCGCGTTTTCCAGTACTTCCTCAATTGCCTGTCTGGTTTCATTTACGATTTGTCCAACTGCCGGTCTGTCCTGAGGTGCAACGTCTTTCATGCCCTTTAAGACTTCTGTAAGTTCTCCCTTTTTACCCAGGAAAGAAACTCTTACCTCATTTAATTTTTCAAGTGAATCAGTGGAATTAATCTGGGCTAATGCCTTTTCTCTGATTTCATGCAGTCTTTCTTTCATCATTTTCTTTTCCTCCAATTGCAAAACCTAACTTTTATTTTATCATATGACTACAAATTGGCAAGCAGTTTTTACTGATTTCTTACGTTTTTACTCTCAAACTGTTCAATAATATGGATTGCTTCGTCCATACAGTCAGGATTACGGACCGCTGCCTCTTTAATATTCTTCTTTGCTTCCTCAATCCTGTTTTCGTTATATTCTATCTGTTTGCGCAGTTTCTGGCGCTGTGTATTCAAATCGTGCCGCACTTCCACCATATCCTTGCTGTATACAAGGGCACGTACCTGTGACAGCCACAATTTGGCATCATAGAGTCCGAGTTTTTTAAGTAAATCCAGTAAATCTTCTTCTGCTTCACTTAATTTGGTCGTCATCTGTACAATCTTGCGCTGCTCATTTTTCATGTCCATATAAACTTCATATTTCTTTGACAGTTCATACGAACTTCTGACATGATATTTATGATATTCATAATCAAGCGTATTGGCTGCGTTGATATACTTAATCTTTGTTTTATTCAGTAATGTCGTAGCTTTATTGAGTTTGATTTCCGTCACCAGGACCTGCCGTTCCGTATATTTTAGCAGGGCAAACATGCCAAGGGCAAGCACCGCTCCCAGAAAGGCAACGACAATATAAAGCATGGTATTTTGTGTATCTTCCGTTACGGAAAGCGCAATGAAAAATACCATAAATACGAATGCCAGCCCGACAATCGCGGCAAGGGCAAGGCTTCTGATACGCAGCTGGCGCGTTGTGAGTGCCGCAGCCTCCATGCGCAGACTCATGCGTTCCCCTTCAAGAATCCTCATATCCCGTTTGACGGTTTCATAATACGATTCCTGTTTTTCCAGATACTTCATACCACGCGGCAGTTCATCTTCAAACTGTTCCATGCGGTGATACGTATGGGTGGAAAGCTTATGCTCGCCAGATTTAAAAATCCGCCGGTCTACCGTCAGATTATCTACACGGTCTGCCGTTTCCGTAATCCTTCTGCGGATATTGTCCGGTGCCGTATCAATCAGCTGGATATCCGAAAAATGTTCCGTAACGACATTGTATTCTTCCATCGCCAGTTCAATGTGTCCGGTGGCTTCTTCCATGATTTCACACTGGCTGCGGATATAGGCTTTTGTTTCTTCCTTATCGTAGTAATCCGTATTAATATTGTCCAGACGGCGCGGTGTTCTGGATACATCCGGGATATGTACGGCACTGGCATCGAATTCTTTATCTTCTTCCGAATAATTTAAAACTTCCTGAATCCGCTTTTTTTCTTCTTCTTTTTCAAGCTGTTTTAAATATTCCGTTTCTTCTTTTTCTTCTTTTGCAAGCTTCCCCGAATAATTTTCCTGTGTCCCTGCCTGATTCATCTTATCTACTACATGAATCAGGGACTTTGCCTGCACACTGTTTAACAGCTCATCATACTTTTTTTCTTCTTCTTTTGCTTTTCTGCGCTGTTCCTGGATTTTTTCTTCGGAACTGACCTTTTTATTCTTTTTCTGCGGTGCTTTTGCTTTTTTTTCATGCTTCTGATAATTTTTTTCAAATTCGCTGACAAGTTCCGTTAAATCTTCTGTCCGCGAATTATCCGCATTTTGTTCTTCCCCTGTATTCTGCTCATCGTCATAGACAAAATCATCAATGTCTTCAATGTCCTCGATATCTTCCAAATCGTAATTTTCTTTAATTGTTCCCTTGATATAATTTAATAATCCCATATTTCCTCATTTCATCCGTCTATGACGTATACCTTTTATACTGCGCTTTCCATCTGTCCATGCAGTCATCAATCGCCTTATAATACTGTGCTACTTCACCGTCGGATTTTAAGTGTTCCATTTTCTGCATCGCACGGTATTCATCGCTGTAACGTGCATTGTCTGTAAGCAGTTCCAGTTCTCTTTGCAGCACCTGTTCTTCTTCCGGTGCCTGCATATCCTGTATCTGTTCCTCACCCTCTGCCATACGGCATGCCGCAAGATAACATTTCCGGGACTTTTCATGCTGACCGATTTTATACGCTTCTTCAAAATACTTTGCCGCTTTTTCAAAGAAGAACATTCTGGCATAGGCAGGTTCCAGATTGTGATAGACCTTTGCGTAAAACAGCCCTGAAAGATTGATGTCGCGCTCTCCATTTACAATTTTATCATAATTGCTGATTGCACTATAATAGCAGCCTTTTTCAAGGAACCGGTCTGCACGCATTTTCATCCGTTCATAGACATTCTGTGTATCCAGCATCGCAAGCATGTCCTTTACCTGTTCAATTTCTGCCGTATCATAATAATCCACATACTTTAAAATGGTCACAACCGCTTCCGCCAGCCCTGCATTTTCACACTTCAACTGCTCAAGCTTGTCTGCCAGCAACGGTTCCTTAATCTCTGTCCGGATAAACGCAATAAGTTTTTCATCTAAAAATGCATTGGTCAGAATATAGATATTGTTGTATATATAATAGCACAATTCTTCCAGTGAATAGATTTGTACCCCCGGTTCTTCCAAAACCAGCGGCTTTAATGCCCGCCCGGTCCGGCATAAAATGATTCCGCTCATATTCATTCCTCTTTCTGTGCAATTTTGTCTGTTTCCAAATTTATTTCTTCTTCCACTACAACCCCGGAACTTTTGACAAATCCGCCAAAGCCCATATCTTCTATCCGTACCACGCAATGGCTGTCACTGTCAAAACGGACTTCAAAAGCCACCCTTGTCATCCTGCCCTGGCGGAACGGTATCGCACTGATGTCAATTTCCTGTGTCCATTCATGTCCGGTGTCACACCTGTGCAAAATAACAGGAATCGTTCTCATATCTTCCAGTATCAGTTCTACACTGCGTCCGGCTTCGTACCAGTTCGTTCCCGGTCTGACCATGCGGAACCGCTTTTCCTCGCCGCGTTCTTTGATATTTAATTCAACCCCCGTGGAAATGTGGTTTCTGCACGCCAGCAGTCTGCCGCTACTATGACCGGCAGAAGTGTCTTCCTTTAATGCAGCATATGCAGCACCTTTTACAAACAGATTCTGTCCCGCAAATGCTTTTCTGCGCGCGCACAGCACATGGGTCAGTTCCTTGGGCAGATTTTCTGCTTCAAAACCGGCGCCCGTCAGATATACCGCAGATACGATTTTATCCTTTAATGCATCCTGCACACAGTGTATCAGTTCTTTTTCAGCCTGCGCAAGTGTTTTCCGTCTTTGCGGCACGGAACAAATCATTTCGGAGCTGTAAACGTGGCTTTCCTCCGGTATCATTTCCTGACCGCTTTTTTTTACAATCGTCATATAATGCGTATGCAGTCCGTCTTCTCTGTAATCGAGTAAAACCGCGCCGTTGACGTACAGCTCTTTTTTCTGTGAAAAAGCGTAATACGCATAAGCTTCCTCATGGCTGATAAAACTCCAGTTTTCCTTTGCATACCCTGTAAGCTGTACTGCCGCCGAGAGTTTTTCTAACACCGGCTTTGAAAAATCACTGACGGTAACACAAATATTATCCCGTTCTCCTGCCTTTCGCCCGTTTTTTGGAAGCAGCGCAAGCAGCGTACAAAGAAGTTCTTTTAAATTATCCTGAGTGGCACCAGATAGCATAAATCCAAACTGATACTTCTGCCGGTTGTCCACGGAATTTACAACGCTTACCGATACCGGCTGTCTTTGCTGTTCATCATAATAGCAGATTTGGGAACTTTCCTGCCCGATATCTATTCCAACTATCAATTCAATCTCCTTCTGCCGCCTGCGCAGCTCCTTCATTCTTAAAAAGGCTGAAACATCTGTTCCACAACGTAATCCTGCACGCAGTACCCCTGCATGAGTTTTTTCATGGTTGCCATATCATGCATTTCCATGCTGACCAGCATATCATTTAAATAATCAAAACGTCCCTGCGGCTCTTTTGGTGTCACATTGTTACAAAGCAGGCTGGCATCCTGTGTTTTTTTCTTTTTCTTTCCGTCATCTTCCAGAAAATAGTACTGTATGCTTTCCCCATAAAATAGTGAAAAGCTCTTTGCATAAACACCGCCTGCCACACAGGATAGCACTTCACTTTGATATTCTTCCTTATCATCATGACGGTAGAATATCTGTACTTTGCTGTTTTCCGGTGCATAATACTCTACAGTTGTTTTGTCTGCCGCATTATACGGAAGGGAAAGTATCCCCTTATACTGTTCATAAAATGAAAAGAAAACGTTTTCCGCACACAGCATATCCATCAGCTTTTGCAGTAACAGCATATGAGTACCGCCAAGCTGTTCCTGTCCAAACTGCGTATGGTATTTTAAATATGCCATACCACACACCGGCGGCATTTTTTTATTTTCCAGCAGATATCCGCCGATACAGGTAAAGACCTGTTCGTCTGCCGTTTCGTGTTTCACAAAATAACGGTACGCATTTTCTGCCAGATAAGCCATTTCAACCGCCGCATCCGGCAGCTGCTGACGATAATACGTAAAAACTTCCGGAATTCTGCCAGATAAATTTCCTGTAAATAGCCGTTCCACCAGTATCCGCTCTGCCAGTGTCTGGCACGGCACCCTAAATCCTGCACAGGCACGCCATACTTTCATCATTTTATCGGACTTTGCCTGATAAAACTGTTCTAAATATGCCAGTACATTTTCGTCATACTTGCCCTCATCAAACACATGAATACAGCACGCCAGCAATTTTTCATTGTATTCCTGCGGTCTTAACAGAATCATATTTCTTGCCATACGTAAAAGCTTTGCCGGTGCGGCTTCTTCAAAACCGTATTCACATACCAAATCAAAAGCATCCTCATACATGCCTTCTGCAATACACGTTTCAATCAGCAGCGCTGCATCGTGTATCTGCAATTCTTCTTTTAAAATCTTTTCATAGCGTTCTCCAAAATCTTCGCCATGATAATATTCATGATAATACTGTATCTGCCAGCTGTTTAACCGGTTTCTTGTAAGCTGGTTGACATTGCCGTCTGCCATCAATGCAAGACAGACTGCGCAGGCTTCTTCATCGTTTTTACGCTGTTCTAAGCTTTGTTCAAACCAGTTCAGCAGCAGATAAATGTCTTTGCTGCAGTAATCATCCAGCGCTTTTAAATATGCCGGATTATCATAAACCCTCTCGATTTCATACTGGATACTGCCTTTATGCACCTGTTTGCCTGCATCTTCAAACATCAGAATGCAGTCCCTTGTATACATCTGCACATAGGCGGTCCGTCCCACCAGCGTACAGCGCTGCCCCTTGCGCAGTTCCTTGTGCTTTACCAGCACCGACTCAATCTTGTCATTGAATACGGTAATACGGTATGTAAATAAGTATCTTGACAAGAATGGTGCCGTTTCTTCATTGACACCGACATTCTGAAACAGCCATCCATAAATCACTTCCAGATAAGGATCAATATATCCCTTTTTCATCTGCCCATAGGCAAACCGCTCTATCTGCGGTGCATACGTGTTCATGATTTCTCTGGAGCTGCTGTGATTTTTTAAAATGTCCGCATACAGATATGCCTTGCTTTTTGTACTTAAACTGCTCTCATATGTAAAGTAACGCAGTACAATCTGCGGCAGGCGTTTTAATTCTTTTTTATCTAAACTTTCTATATAAAATTCATACAGACGCGTAATGCGGAGTCCACGCAGAATTCCCTTCTCGTACAGTCCTGCGTATTCCGGTCCAACCAGCTCATTGCGGATCATATGTGTAACAAGTACGGTTAAGATTTCATCCTTGTCAAAAAAGTCGTTTAATGCTTTAAGCAGTCTTAAATACTGCATATCTGCCACTTTACCGTTTGCAATCATTTCACACACATACAAAGTCAGTTTCGTGGAAATTATGCCGTACTTACAGCCGAACTGTAAAATGTGCAGTTCAAAATCGTTTAACACACGCAAAAGCTCCGGCTGTGCATTTAAAATCTGTAACGCTTCATAATACATCACAGGACTTACACAGCCATTGTGGTATGCATCCTTAATCCGTAAAAGCTTAATGCTCTTATTTGCATCTTCCGCAGCATCCAGATAAAATAAAACCCACAGAACGCGCCACGTATCATAGCCGTTTTCATAATAATCCCGGATTACCTTAACTGCCGCAAAGGTATAGGACTTATCTTTATAATACATTGCACTGACATACAGGTAATAACAGTACAATTCCACATGGCTGTCCTTATTTTCTTCAAGAAAATCCCTGACATTGTCAATCAGCCAGCCGGCTTCATCACTGCGGTTCTGCACCAGCAGAATCTGTGCCTGTGCCAGCTTGAAAAAAATATCGTCATCGCAGATACCGCGCATGCGTTCTATAATCTGTAAAGATTTGTCCTGCCATGCCCTCTTGTCTTCCCGCTTCATTCTGAAACTTAAATATTCCTGAACCAGCGCAAGCACCGCCTGCTTTTTCTCACGGTGCGTATTTTCCTGTCCGGCGCAGTCTACTTCAATTTCAACCGTATATTTCTGCGTAAAAGAACAGATTGTCATTCTGCCCCAGTTCCTGCCCGCGTGCAGCTTATCCGCATCAATGACATATTCCAGTTCATACTTATTGCCCGTAAAATTCTCAGACGTAATGCGTGTTATCTTCGGACAGATAAACGGTACATCCGTTTCAACCGTAAGCTCCGTATATCCCCAGCCGCTCCTGGTAATCGTTACACGCTCTTTCACGCTTTCCGTAAAATCCGCAAATGTCTTTGTCTGCGGAAAAACATCTATGCCAACCGGTGATTTTTTCCGCACGGCAATTAAAAATTCTTCCATTGCTGCATTAACGTTGGCTTCACTGCCGTTTTTAGCGCCTTTTACCACATCATAAATATTGGTCTGTACCGGATCGTTTTTTAAAAATATCCGTTTAAAATCCGGCGATAAAAAAAAGCCTGCTGCCTCCTCCGGTGAAGTCTGTACAAGATTGGCAAAATGAAACATACTGCCTGCCGCTCCCATGCTGGTCATGACCTTCTGCGCTTCAACCGTGTATTCATAAGATACGCTTTTTTCACCCGCACTGCTGACAATATAAAACTGTCCCTGAATCACCATACCTTCTTTTAAATCCGCGGCATCTACCGTATAAACTATCTCTGCCGGTGTCGTGCCAAACTGGTTTTTTTCAATGCGGACACGTGCATGACTGGATAATACAATGCCGTAAGCCGGCTGTGATGCCGTAACCCGGAACGTAAACATTCCCTGTCCGCCTGCCGTGACACTGCCGGTCAGCGTATAATCCTGCACTTCTAATTCCGGTCTTTGATATGTAAATTTTCCTCTTGCTAATCGATTGATATACTCCTTCATTCGGAATCAGCCTCCGCTTTGATTTTATCTAAATGCTCTTTCATCTTTTTCTCGTAACCGATTTCTGTCATTTCATAAAAACGACTGTCTTTTAATGCATCCGGCAGATACTGCTGTCTGACATAGTGGTTCTTATAATCATGTGCATACAGATACCCTGCACCGTGACCTAGCTTTGCCGCACTCTTATAGTGGGCATCCTGCAAATGTGCCGGAATTGGAGCGGTCTTTTGTGTTTTTACCACTTCCATTGCCTTATCGACTGCCATATAAGCCGCATTGCTTTTCGGTGCGCATGCCACATACAACGCCGCCTGTGAAAGCGTAATCCGTGCTTCCGGCATACCGAGCCGCTCAACCGCCTGTGCCGCCGCCGAAGCAACTACCAATGCCTGCGGATCTGCATTGCCCACATCTTCACTCGCACAGATTAAAATCCGCCTTGCAATAAACCGCACATCCTCCCCGGCATATAACATTCTTGCCAGATAATAGGCGGTGGCATCCGGGTCTGAGCCGCGCATACTCTTAATAAATGCTGAAATCGTATCATAGTGGTTATCACCTGTTTTATCATAGCGGATCACACGCTTCTGGATACATTCCTGTGCCGTATCCAGTGTGATATGCACTTTTCCGTCTTCTGATTTTGCCGTTGTAAGGATTCCCAGTTCCACTGCATTTAACGCACTTCTTGCATCGCCGTTTGCTACGTCTGCAAGAAATTCCAGCGCATCTTCGTCAATCTGTGCATGGAAGCTGCCCATGCCTTTTTTTTCGTCCTGTACGGCACGCACAATCAGCTTTTTAATATCTTCCTTTTCAAGCGGCTTTAATTCAAAAATAACCGAGCGGGATAAAAGAGCGCCGTTGACTTCAAAATAGGGATTTTCCGTTGTCGCTCCGATTAAAATCAGCGTCCCATCCTCCACATACGGTAACAGATAATCCTGCTGCCCTTTATTAAAACGATGAATTTCATCGACAAACAATATCGTCTTTTTACCGTACATGCCGAGATTATCTTTTGCCTTGGCAACAATGTCTTCCATATCTTTTTTCCCGGCAACGGTCGCATTAATCTGTTCAAATGCCGCACTGGTCGTATGGGCAATGACCTTTGCCAGTGTCGTCTTTCCCGTTCCCGGCGGTCCGTAAAATATAATGGAGCTTAATTTATCTGCCTGAATGGCGCGGTAGAGCAGCTTGTCCTTTCCGATAATATGCTGCTGCCCCACCACTTCATCCAGTGTCTGCGGTCTTAAACGAGATGCTAACGGCGATTCCTGCTTTATTGTATTTTCACGCATATAATCAAATAAATCCATAGTTATCCTCATTCCTTGGCAACTTGTTGCGAAGGGGCGATGAGAAATCCGCGCAGGCGGTTCCTCATCTGCCATCAAGGGGATTTGTTTTTGCTCAAAAACAAATCCCTGTATGAAAAAGCTTTGATTTAAGGCTTTTTCACACTATCCCCTTTTAGTCTTTAAACTGTTCTGCCATTGCCTCCAATTCATTCTTTTTCTTTATAAAGCATTGTAATAATCTTGGGTTAAATATACCGCACTCTCCGTCCAGAATCATCTGATAAGCTGTATCATATGAAAATGACGGTTTGTAACAGCGTTTACTAATCAGCGCATCATAGACATCTGCCAGTGACACCAGCTGTGCACCAATTGGAATTTCATCTCCTGTAAGTCCTTCCGGATATCCGCCCCCATCGTATTTTTCATGATGATACCTTGCAATCTGCGAGCAGTACTGCATATATTCTTCTTCCCCTTCATCGTTAAAAATACGAAGGATAATATCATATCCTTTCGTTGTGTGGGTCTTCATAATCTCAAATTCTTCCGGTGTGAGTTTTCCTGGCTTTAGCAGAATCGTATCGGAAATTGAAATTTTTCCCACATCATGTAATGGCGATGCCTGTACAATCATATCAATATCGTTCTGGGTCAGTCCATATTCCGGGCATTCCTCTTTTGCACATTCCGCCAGGATTTTTGTAAAAAATTTCACACGCTTAATATGCGCACCGGATTCCACATCACGGAATTCTACAACATTGCCCAGAGATTCAATAATTTTTTCATTCAGCCGCTGTATCTTCTGGGTCTGACGCATGGTCTTTTCTTCTAACGCATTTTTGTGTTTATATAAATCAATGATGTTATTTAAGCGGCTGCTGAAGCTGTATGTATCAATCGGACTTGTCACAATATCAATAACACCATGTGCAAATGCATTTTTATAGACATCTTCTATATATTCACCGGATAAAAAAACAACCGGAACATTATCGATATAATCCATTTTCCGCATATAATCAAGTAAATCAAAACCGTTTATCCCATTGGCATACATTTCCGTCAGCACCAGACACAGAGAATCCTTTTTTTCATCAACAATCTCGATTGCCTCCTGACTGGTATCTGCTTTAATAATTTTATATTTTCCCGTAAAGATATCTCCCACCATATGCTGGATACCATCATTTGCCATTACTACAAGAATGGATTCTGTATATGCCTCTTTATATACCGGATTGTCAGCCTGTACGGAAACACCTGTCATTCCCTTTTCTTTTGCCTGTTTTAACGCCGTTTCCGCGCTGCTGTAAAGCTGCCAGAAATCTGTGCCGAAACGTGAACTCACCGCTGTTCCCACTGTCACTTTTATCCGCACATCCGGATATCCGGTAATTGTTGTCTGCTCTGCTACCTGCATAATTTTATCCATATACTGCTGCTGCATCTTTTCTTCGTACAGTGGAATATACAGACAGAACTCATCGCCGCCAATACGGGACATCACCACATCGGAACGGAATATAGATACCATATTGGCAGCCATATTGTTGATTACCATGTCCCCCGCGGAACGTCCGTATGTGTCGTTAATCCATTTTAATTCACGGATATCCATTACAATAATCGCACAGTTGCCATCATTAAGCAGTGCTAAATCGTGATTTACCCGTTTTTCAAAACTGCCTCGGTTATAAAGACCTGTAAGCATATCATGTTCTGATATTTCCATATAACTGCTGTTTTCTATTTTAACCTGGGAAAGCGGCGCTGTATCGGTAACATCTGAAACAATAATCTGCGCCTGCATTTCCCCGGTCTTTTCATCTTTGTAGATTTTCCCATAACAGAAAACTACAATGATATCGCCATTCTTTTTCACCAGACGGTGTTCCTGTATATTTTCGTTCTGGTTCCTGCGTATCTGCATCATCTTTTCTATATATTCAACGATATCTTCTGCCGGAATCAAATCGGTATGTTTTAATTGATTTTCTCTGTAATCTTTTTCAGTATATCCTGTCAGTTTCTCAAAATTTTCATCTGCCGAGATAATACGGTAATCACTCATCCGTATTCTGTAAACAGAATAAATAACATCTTTTACATTACTACTCATTTATTCCTCCACAGGCTCTAGTAAACCCAATAATAAGAAATATAACATATTTTTTTTCAAATTTCACTACCCGAAAGGAGATTTGCCTATTTTTCACAAAAAAATACAGCAAAAGCATACAAATTAAGTCTATTTCATATACTGCATTAAGAAAATGAATTGCTTTTTAGCGGAAATGAGCTTCTTATGCGTAAAACTGTGCTTCTTTATCCGGCAGTCCGTCTGACTGCCCTACTTCTTTCCGTATGTTTTTTGTTAACCTCCGTTTTCCCCTGCATTACATATGCCGGAAATTCCGACAATGGTCCTGCCATTACCTCGCCCGCTGCCATCTTAATGGAAGCTTCCACCGGACAGGTGATTTATGAAAAAGATGCCGATACAGTCTTACACCCCGCAAGCATTACAAAAATCATGACATTAATTCTGATTTTTGATGCATTAAACTCCGGTAAAATCAACCTGACCGACGATGTGACCGTATCCGAATATGCCGCTTCCATGGGCGGCCGCCAGGTCTTTTTAGAACCCGGCGAAACACAGACGGTCGAAACCATGATTAAATGTATCAGTGTTGCCAGTGCCAACGATGCCTGTGTTGCCATGGCGGAACTGATTGCCGGCAGCGAGGAGGGCTTCGTTGCCAAAATGAATGAGCGTGCCAAAGGACTTGGCATGAATAACACTACTTTTATCAACTGCTGCGGACTGGATACAGACGGGCATATGTCAACTGCAAGGGATGTTGCCCTGATGAGCCGTGAACTGATTGTGCAGTATCCTCAGATTCACAATTACTCAACCATCTGGATGGATACAATTACGCACGTTACCCGCAAAGGCGAAAGTGAGTTCGGTCTGACAAACACGAATAAGCTTATTAAACAATATCAGTGGGCAACAGGCTTAAAGACCGGTTCTACCGGACTTGCCAAATGCTGTCTTTCTGCAACCGCCAATAAAGACGGTGTTGAATTAATTGCCGTTATCATGGCTGCTCCCGACAGTAAGACCCGTTTTTCAGATGCCGTAACGCTGCTGAATTACGGATATAGTGTATGCGACATTTATCACGATACTGAAATGCCGCAGCTCCCAAACCTATCCGTATCCGGTGGGCGGTGCGATACGCTTTCACTTTCCTATGCAAAAGAATTTTCGACCTTATTCTTAGAACCTGTCGATACCGCCAGCATCGAAAAACAACTGACTCTCCCTGAAACAGTCACAGCACCTGTAAACGAGGGGGACGTCATCGGCACCCTGACATACACATTGGACGGAAAGACCATCGGCACGGTCGATATCACTGCCGCGCAGTCTGCTTCTTCTGCCACATACGGCGATGCACTGTTTAAAATGTTCCGGAAACTTACCGGTGCCGCGTGATTTAGAAATACAGCATAACCGTACAGGATAAAAAAACGATAAAACAGCATACAATAAGCCGCAAAAAACGGAATCCCCGGTATCTGAAACTTAAATCTGTTTCAGATACTGTTGATTCCGTCCTTTTTACTTTGCACCCGCACCGGCAGATTATCGTCTTTCTGCCCGGTACTGTTGCATTAAATACTTTACCGTTTTACTGATATTTTGTTCCAAGCCAGAAACGGCTGACATCGCCAACCTTCTCAAGCCCATTCCCTTTTTTTGCACAGGAATAAAGCTGTCCGTCGGCATCGTAAAAATACAGCCTGTTTTTATACAGCAGTGTATATGCCGTGTCTGTCTGTTCCGTCTGCTCACACATTTTTACAGGACTGCCCTTTACCGATGCACAATAATACTGCACACCGTCTTTGATATAAGTAATACCGTTCTGTGTATTGTCCACACTGCTGAGTGTTCCTGCCGTGACGCCGGATGTAATCCCGCTTTTCTTTCCTTTTTCACTGTAACAGAGTGTACCGTCTGCATTAATGTACACCAGTATATTATCCGCCGGAAGATACTCATAATCTGCCTGCAGCAGTGTATCAACCTGCACACGTTCTTTAATACCGTCTTGTGACAATTCCGCATAGGTAATTTTATTCGGCGCTAAAAGATACAGATACCCTGCCTTTTCCTCATAAATGATTTCTACGGAAGATGACAGTTCCTGCATCATATACTTTGTCTTTTGTTCTGAAATGTTGTAGTAGTACCACTCACCGTCGTCACTGAAAATCAGCGCATGGGCATTCTTTGAAGTATTTACCGTATCTGCCTTTGCCGTAAAAAAGTTATCTGCCTTCGCACTTTCTGCATACACGCTTCTGACACTGTCAGATAATTCATTTTCCTTTTTATTCTCATCATAATCATACAGATACAATACATTATTCTTGTTGTAGCAGACAATTTTTTCTTCTGCCGCATACACAAAATATTCTTTTAACTGTCCTTCTATGAGTGTAAGCTTTCCGGATGCATCGTATACATATAACTGCATAGCTCCGAGTCCGCCTTCCTCATTGACAACCTCGACATCGGAATAAATAACTTTTCCTTTATTCGTAATATAACCGATATCTTTATCATAGGCATTTTTAGACACCTGTACCGCATCCTGTCCATCTTTCCATGTATACAGCGCATACTGCGCACTGCCCTCATCATAGACGGTTGCCGCAAAATATTCCCCGTTGTCGCTTGCAAGCGTATTTGTCACCGCATCGGCATCAATCTGCTGTGGAAACTGCGGCGTGTAAAATGTACGGTTATCGACTGCAAAAACCGCCTGCTTATTTTCACACACATAATTATTTTCCAGCCCTGCAACATTGTAAATCTTTGCACCGGAACTCATATAAAGCACATAATTTTTACGGGAAGCAAGCTTGTAAATGCCAAATCCGCCGCCTGCCAGTACACATACAACCAGCACTGCCGCGATAATCCGTTTCCGGTATCTGCTAAAAAAGCCTTTTCGTTTCTTTAGCTCCTCTGCGGCACTGCCTGCTGCTTCTTTTCCGGTATCATACACTTTTTTCATCATACCCAGATAATCGATTTCCTCATACTCCGGCTGTTCCTGTGGCTTCTTTTTTACTGCTCTACGGTCATCGGCGTTTTCCTCTTCCGGTTCTTTCTGCGGCTTGTCTGTGTGAGAAGAAGCAGACTCTTTTTCAGCCTGCTTCTTTTCATACGCCTCTTTTCTCCTCAGATAATCTGCATTATTGACGATAATCTCTGGTCCCGGTTCACAATTCGGGCAGGCACTGCCCTCATACTCCTGACCACATTTCGGACATTTCATGGCGATTCCTCTCACATATTAAAATGTAAATTTGTCTGCGAAATATGCCTTTAAATCAGCAATCTTTACACGTTCCTGTTCCATTGTATCTCTGTCACGTACCGTTACGGCATTATCTTCTTCTGAATCAAAGTCGTATGTAATGCAGAACGGTGTACCGATTTCATCCTGTCTTCTGTATCTCTTACCAATATTTCCTCTGTCATCGAATTCACAGTTATAAGTCTTTGAAAGTTCAGCAAACACCTTTTCTGCGCCTTCATTTAACTTCTTAGACAGCGGAAGCACACCGATTTTAACCGGTGCCAGTGCCGGATGGAAATGAAGCACGGTTCTTACGTCACCGCCTTCTAATTCTTCCTCATCATATGCAGAACACAGGAATGCAAGTGTTACACGGTCTGCCCCCAGTGAAGGCTCGATAACGTATGGAATGTACTTTTCCTTTGCTTCATCATCAAAATAAGACATATCTTCACCGGATACGGTCTGATGCTGTGTCAAATCGTAATCTGTTCTGTCGGCAATACCCCAGAGCTCGCCCCAGCCGAATGGGAATAAGAATTCAATATCCGTTGTTCCCTTGCTGTAGAAGCATAATTCTTCCGGAGAATGATCTCTTGCACGCATTTCATCTTCCTTGATTCCCAGCTTCTGTAACCAGTCGATGCAGTACTGTCTCCAATATGTAAACCACTCCAAGTCTGTTCCCGGCTTGCAGAAGAATTCAAGTTCCATCTGTTCAAATTCTCTGGTACGGAATGTGAAGTTACCCGGTGTAATTTCATTTCTGAAAGACTTACCAATCTGACCGATACCAAACGGTACTTTCTTTCTGGATGTTCTCTGTACATTTTTAAAGTTGACGAAAATACCCTGTGCTGTTTCCGGTCTTAAATAAACGGTATTCTTTGCATCTTCCGTAACACCCTGGAATGTCTTAAACATCAGGTTAAACTGTCTGATTTCTGTAAAGTTGTGCTTTCCGCAGGTCGGACAGTTGATTTCGTGTTCGTCAATGAAATTCTTCATCTGTTCCTGTGTCCAGCCGTCTACAGAACCGCCTAAATCAAACTTATTCTCATCTGCCCAGTCTTCAATCAGCTTATCGGCACGGAATCTTTCATGACATTCCTTACAATCCATTAACGGATCAGAGAATCCGCCAAGGTGCCCTGAAGCAACCCATGTCTGAGGGTTCATTAAAATTGCACAGTCCACGCCGACATTGTACGGACTTTCCTGAACGAACTTCTGCCACCATGCTTTTTTCACATTATTCTTTAATTCTACACCCAGATTGCCGTAGTCCCATGTATTAGCAAGTCCACCGTAAATTTCTGAACCCGGATACACAAATCCTCTTGCCTTTGCTAAGGCTACAATCTTTTCCATTGTCTTTTCCATTTCTAATCTCCATTCCTCCGCACCTGCGGCTCATTCTTCTCTATCCTTTTTCTTTTATGCGCTTACACTCCGCATAAACATGCAACAATTTTATACTATTTTTATCATTCTGACAAGACCATATTCTTCTTCTGAGCGGCTTTCTTACAAAGCCGCGATTACTATATATGGATATTTGTGCTATTCACAGCGCAAATATCCGTGTCAACAATCTTTGATTTAAGGATTGTTCACACTAGTCTTCCCACGGGCGGATTCTGTATGCCGCGCCGATTTCATCGCAAATCTTTTGACACTGTGCTTCCTGTTCGTGACTGATGGTCGTATCTACGGTTGTCATGACAACATACGGTACGTATTTTGTACACGCTTTTGCAAATGAAAGCATCGCATCAAAGGATTCTTCCCCGAATTTACTTCTGACGAGCTTTAAATACTCCTCTTTTTCCGGATGGTTTAAGCTGACGGATACCGTGTCTACAAGTCCCTTTAATTCCGGTGCGATGTCACGTCCGTTAATCAGACTGCCTGCACCGTTGGTATTGATACGGATAGGCTTGTTATATTTTTCTTTGACAAATGCCGCAATCTCTTTTAACGCATCAAAACGCTCTGTCGGCTCACCAAAGCCACAAAACACCACTTCGTTGTACTGTGTCATATCAAACTTTTCAAATTCTTTTTTTACTTCTTCCACAGACGGCTCTCTTTCCAGCCACAGTCTGTCGGATTCTCCGATTCTGTCCATCGTCTGCCTCAGACAGAACGTACAGGCATACGGACATTTATTTGTCAGATTGACGTACAGATTATTATGTACCTTATAAAGAATTTCCATCGTATAATCTCCTTTTCCATATCTTTATTTTAAGGTAGTGAGCAGTTCCTCAAAGCAGACACCGTCTGTCAGCGGAATGTCCATTTCCATAGATTTCAAAATACATTTTTTAATAAATGCGGATGCTTTTTTCACCGAATCGTGGAAATCCACACCGTTGACCGCATCTGCCGCAATAATGGCACTGAAAATATCACCCGTGCCGGAACGGGACATCCCTGCCTTTTCGGTCTTGATAAAATAGCCCTCCTGCCCCATTTCATAACAGAAATTCGCCACATATTTCCCCTGCTGGATACCTGTGATAACAATTTTTTCCGGTCCTTTTTCCGCTAAAAGCTCTGCCATATGGGTCAGCTCTTTTTTGGTCCAGCTTTCATGATATGCCATTCCGGAAAGGATACAGCCTTCTGTCAGATTCGGTGTTAAAATATCCGCATGTGTCACCAGCTTTTTCATTTCCTCACAGGTTTCCTGCGTATAGGTCGGATACATTTTTCCGTAATCGCCCATCACCGGATCGATAATGGTAATGTTGTCTTTTGTCTGAAACAGTGACAGAAAATGCTCCACAATCCGTATCTGGCGTGCCGAGCCTAAAAAGCCCGTGCAGATGCCGTTAAACTGCAATCCCAGTTTCACCCACTCCTGCATATAGTCTTCCATTTTATCTGTATAATCATCAAAAAAGAAGCTTTCAAAACCCGTGTGATTGGAAAAAATCGACGTTGGCAGTGGACAGCACTGAACCTTCATTGCCGAAATGACCGGCAGCTCCACAGCAATTGAACAACGCCCAAACCCGGACATATCGTTGATAACCGCTATTTTCTTCTGATGATTGTGTGACATATCTGACATATCCTTTATCCTCTTTTTATTCTTATTTCTGTACGGCTCTGCCGCAGTCCGTCATTTTACAGGCACATATCCGAAATGCGGAGCACGAACATATGTCCGTGTCCTGTATCCCGGCTTACTTTACCCCGGCAGCATGGCTTCGGATTTCATCTGCTTATCCAAATGCTTTGCACAGATACGCTTTAAAACCATTTTCAATTCCGTGAGTACATTTTCACTGACTGTAAACGTATACAGCTTTTCAAGCGGTGCCGTGACAATATACTGGAGCGTGTATACGGTAGATTCTTCTAACTGTATGCCGTCCGGCGCCTGTCCGTGACACGCATGGCAGTAAATGCCGTCCGCCGTCATCGAATACGTATCTAAGTCCTGTGTACCGCCGCAATTCTTACATGCAAACACTTCCGGACACTCGCCGTTTAAGGCAATCATTCTTAATTCAAAAATACATTTTACCAGTGTATCCGGAATCTTTTTGTTTGCCAGCGCCTTTAACGAAACATATAGGAGATTGAGCATATCTGCCGCATCAAGATTTTCCCTGCCGTAATAATCCGCAATCTCTGCAAAATAACAGGCATAGCAGACCGCATCCAGATCCGAAATAACCGCCTCAAAGTAATGTGTAATGGTCGCCTGCCGTATCGTATAGGAAGTTCTCCCTTCATAGACCTGAAACGTTCCGAATACAAAGGCACGGGTAATTCCCACCAGCGGACTGTTTGGTTTTCTTGCACCCTTGGCAAAAGCGGAAATCTTTCCGCGCTCTTTGGTCAGCAGCACCACCCGCCTGCCAATTTCACCGCCCGGCATAGACGATAAAATCATGCCGGTTACTTCTGTAATATCTCCCATACCGCTTCACATCTGCTATTCGTCTTTTTTCTTGTCATATCCGAAGTTTTTAATCAGAATATCACTGTCGCGCCATTCTTTTTTTACCTTTACCCAAAGCTGGAGGTTTACCTTTGTTTCTAACTGGCGTTCAATTTCATAACGGGCATTGGCACCGATTTTCTTTAACATCTGACCACCCTTGCCGATAATGATACCCTTGTGCGAATCACGCTCACAGATAATCGTTGCCTGAATATCCGTAATTACACCCTTTGGGGATTTTCTTTCTTTCATGCTGTCAATGACAACCGCGATTCCATGTGGAATTTCCTCGTTTAAGGCATGCAGTGCCTTTTCACGAATCAGCTCGGATACAATCTGGCGCATCGGCTGGTCTGTAATCGTATCTTCGTCATAATACATCGGACCATACGGCAGATACTGGAAAATCGCATTGATTAAATCATCGGTATTGTCGCCGTTTCTTGCGGAAACCGGAATAATTTCCACAAAATCCACTTCATTTTTATAGCGGTCAATAACCGGCAGAATTTCTTCTTTCTTAATCGTATCCACCTTGTTAATGACTAAAATAACCGGTGCTTTCACCTTTTTTAACTTTTCAATAATGTGCTGTTCTCCTGCACCGATAAACGTTGTCGGTTCTACCAGCCAGCAGATCACATCGACTTCACCAATCGTTTTTTCTGCCGCACCGACCATATATTCACCCAGCTTATTTTTTGCCTTGTGAATACCCGGTGTATCAACAATCTGCCCGCGTTCATCGGTAAAAACTGTCTGTATTTTGTTACGGGTTGTCTGCGGCTTATTGGATGTAATCGCAATTTTCTGTCCGATTAACCGGTTCATCAGTGTCGATTTCCCGACATTCGGACGTCCCACAAATGTTACAAAGCCCGATTTTGTATTTCCATTGACCGCAGCCGCACCACCGCTGATACCACTTGCCGCCAGCATTTCATCTAAATTCATTAGTCCTCCTTGTTTTTGCGAAGCAAAATGCTCCAGGCTATGATGTCTGTGAATTGTTCCGTGCTACACACTCCCACAATTCACACCGCTATTCGCATATCGCAGGACTTCCGTCCCGCTTTTATGCGAATAGCGGGCGGGTCCCAAGGTCTTTTACCCACTTATGAGCAAGCTCATGTGGGTTCAGACCTTTGTCCCCTGACATCATAAGAATAATGGTTCTATTTTTTCAAACATCTGCTCATTTTCACGGATTTTAGCGTTATTGCCGACTACACACAGATAGTCCTGTGAAACCGCGGTTTCAATGAGCGGCGCCAATGCTCGAATAGACTCTTTTGTCGCATTCAACACTTCCTCACGTTCCTTTTTTAACTGTGCGTATTCTGTATGACAGATATATGCACCGAAGGAACGCACGCCCTTTGATGCCGGACTCATCGGTGTATCCATGCCGCCGATTGTTCCGATGATGAACTTCACCATATCCCTCTCACTGACATCAAACCGGCGGACATATTCTGCTGCCTGCTCAAAGATGGTGTTGGTTTCGGCGAGATTCGGGTCACGGTACGATACCATGTACGTATCGCCATTGCGGTAAAATCCGCTCATGCAGCCGTATGCACCGCCCTTTACACGGACATTTAACCACAGGTAATCATACGAGAATATAATTTTAAGCACCTTTAATGCACCTGTATACTCATACCCTGCCTTACGGTAGTTACCGCATCTTGCCACGTACTGTACCTGTGATGAAGAAGTATACGCTGTTTTTTCCTTTACCAGTCTAAAGGTTCTTACCGCATCTTTTCCCTGTAACTGTGCCAGTTTTGCAACAAATTCCGTCATCGGCTTTTGTAACAGCTCCAGTCCGTCATCTTCTGCCGTAAAGCTGACCGTCAGATTTTCCTTTGTAAAAATCAGCGCCGCTGTACGCTTCAAATTCTCAGCAAGCATTTCTTTCATACTGTCAAAATCCCGGTCTGCCTTTTCGATAAACTCATAATACTGATATCCGCGCAGGATGTCAGAATAGTAGCTGGACGGTGAGAACTGTGCCATTGCCGAAAGCATTGCCACAGTATGCCCGCTTCCTGTCATATTGCTTTCCATTCTCGACTTAATCCGTGCAATAATCTCACGCAGACGCTTTTCATCTTCAAACTTTGTTTCATAAATGATTTCATGCATCATTTCCAGTACAAACGGCAGTTTTTCATATAAAACCTTGCCCTTGACTTCATACATGACCGTGTATTTTGAAAAGTCTTTACTGTCCGTATAAATAGCCGCGTCCGTAGCTATCCCGCCGGAATTGATGTTGATTTCATTCGTTAATTCCGGATAGGTATGCTTATGTGTATCCATAAGCCCCAGAACAGAGCTTAACAGTCCCACATACGGAAGCAGTTCGTCCGGCACTTTCTTACAGTCAAATGCCAGCATCAGATACGCAATCTGATTCGTAAACAGGTTGTGATGAATCACATCCACATCTGCAATACTCTTTTTATCAATATAAAGCTTTGCCGGCTCTCTTTCAATGTCTGACAGCTTTAACATCGGAATCCGTTCGAGTTCTTCCTGTGGGGACGGCTCGTCCTGATAAGCCACAATGGCTTCCAGCTCTTCCTTTGAAAGACTGTTTTTATACGTTTCAAGCCGCTTTGCTTCCTCTGCCGCTTTTTCTTCTTCCAGTCCGCGCTTTGGCACTAATGCAATCAGACTGCCATGGCTGTTGTCAAGTAAATATTTCTGAATCAGCTCTTCAAAAAGCCCCTCGTCCAGTTCTTTGCGAAGCTGTGCAAATGTATCCAGTGCCTGAACATGGATAAACGGTTCATTTTCATCGTAAAGCCAGCTGTCCATCATCGTCAGATAATACATCAGTCCCTTCGGGTATGCCCCGTAGTCCGCTTCACGGAACTTAAATTCATAATAATTCATGCCCGCAAGTGCCATACGTTTGTCAATACCGTTTTTTGCAATATCACGCAGCACTTCTTCAATCGTATCAACAAATGCCTTCTTCTGGGATTCTTCCGCATTTTTGGCAACAATTGAATAAACCGGCTGTAATACGGAGGATTCCAGACTGCTGTAAATGTCCGTTCCAATTCCTTTATCAATCAATGCCTGCTTTAACTTAGCCCCCGGCGCCATAACCAGCACGTAATCTAATATCTGCATTGCAAGATACAGCTTTTTATCCAGTGCCGTTCCGACCACCTTGTTGTAAGATAAATAAGTATTATTCTCAAGCGGTTCATCTTCTGTCACCGCATAGTAATGTGTTTCTTCCTTTAATATATCAAACGGCCTCTGCATCGCGATATCCGCATCAATCTGCACATCGTTTGCATCAAAATTCTTTAAATATTCGTTATCCAGATAATCAAGGCGCTCCTGCACATCAAAATCACCGTACAGATAGATATAACTGTTCGCCGGGTGATACCATTTTTTGTGGTATGCCAGAAAATCTTCATAAGAAAGTTCCGGGATATGCGACGGTTCTCCACCGGATTCAAAACGGTATGCCGTATCCGGAAATAAAGATACAAACGTATCTCTGGAAAGCACATCGTCCGGTGAGGAATATACGCCCTTCATTTCATTAAACACAACACCGTTGTACTTTAACGGACTGTCGATACTGTCTAATTCGTAATGCCAGCCCTCCTGCTTAAAAATCTGCTCTCTCTGATAGATATTCGGATAAAATACC
>ERZ779974.216-NODE-216-length-32269-cov-5.32449_pt1 | contig 32269 bp, 27 predicted proteins | sample MGYA00511026_ERZ779974 | MGnify/ENA primary metagenome ERZ779974 (study PRJEB29588, sample SAMEA2153010) | human gut metagenome | biome: human gut; feature: human-associated habitat; material: faeces | place: Denmark | collected 2008/2010 ... | reverse complement strand
TGGCGACCCGCACCTCTGCACTCTTGCTCCGGGCAAGCTGTCCTGAACGGATATCTCGTCCGGCTCCGATGTAACTAGAACTGACAAATTCGTCCGTTTTCGTAATCGTATAGCACAAAAAGGCGGCCATCTGCACCCATGCAGACAGCCGCCTTTGGTTTTATGCCGTATTCTATTGGTCAATCTTTGAAGATCTTATCCAGTTCCCTTTCCATGGTGCCCGCCTTGGCAAATTCCAGCGTATCGGCCTGACGGATATGGTGGGCGGTGATGCCGTGACCCTTTGCAAAACCCAGAATGTAACTGATGGCAATGCGGTAGATGATCTCGGTGGGCGCAAGGCCATAGACCTGTTTTGCGAAGATATGTTCCAGCCGCTGGTTGTCGTCCGGGAAGCAGCGGCGTATTTCCTCGCTGCGGTAAAGGCGCTTGACGATTTCCGTAATGTACAGGCCGGACTTCATGTAGGGGTCGAGGAAGGTCTTGCCGGGGTCATCGAAGCAGCCGGGGTTTTCCTGTTCTAACAGGTCCACCATCTTTTTCACCACCCATTTGGGGGTAAAGATCTGGTTGGTTTTCTGGGGCGGGATGTAATCGAAGATATCCTCGGTGCGGCTCTCGTCAAAGCAATCCGCCAGTTTGACCTTCAGGTTCAGGAATTCCTTCACCGAATCGTCAAACACCACCGGATCGAACAGGTGACCTGCAAAATGCTCCTCCTGTCCGGTGGTCTGGTTGATGTACGGTCCACCGTCCCGCAAAAAGCGGAACTGCTCCAGCGTGATGCTGGTGACCTCCTGAAAGACCTTGTCCGGGATGATCTGGTCAAAATTCGCCAGCGTCACGGTCTCGTCGCCGTAGGCCATGAGGAAGGACGGGATGGTGCGGGAAAAGCCCCGCAGATGGTCACGGACGGTGTCCTCGTAGCCCTTTTTCTCCTGCTCCTTCTGGTTAGTCTCCACGGTGCGCACGATGGTCTGCTGCATTTCCTGCGCCGTCTGCTGGATGGTGGATTGCAGCGTCTCCATCAGGGCGGCGGTGCTCTGCTGCTGCTTTGCATCAAACTCCCGGTTCACCTGCTGGCGCTGCTGGGCGGTGGTGCAGCTTTGCAGATGCTGGGTGCGCTGGGTCTCCAGCTGGCTCTGGTCTATGCGGTAGTTGTCCACCACCTTGTTCACCGCCACGTCCATCTTGGCTTTGGCGGTGCTCTCAAACCGCTTCTGGTCGGACAGCTTCAGGTCGCGGCCATACTCCTGCTTTGCCTGCTCCACCATAGGGGTGATGATCTCCTTGGTGATGCTCTTTTTCAGGGGTTCCAGATGCTCTTCTTTGGTAGGAGCCGGGGCATCGGTCAGGTCTTGCAGGGCGGTGTCCAGCGCCGGGGTGCTCTCGTAAATTTTTTCCCCGAACACATCCGCTGCCTTGCCGATGACGTAGCCCTCGTCCAAATCCACCTCGCCCTTGTCGTTCAGGGAGAGGTCTGCGCCGGTCTCCGGGGTGATCTGGATGGGCTTTGCCTTTGCCTCGCTGATGGGCTGGAAGTTTTGCAGAATGTCCAGCACCTCCTGCGGGGCACTGAATACGTTGGAAATGTTCTGGAACAGGAAGTTGCTCTGGAAGCCCATCCGCACCACTTCTTTGGACTTGATCTTCCGGGGGATGCTGAGGACTTTTTCTGCATCCAGCGGGATCATCTCCCCTTCCTCGTCCTCACCAATGACTGGGAAGAAGTTGAGCAGATTCTGGATGTGCGCCTTGCGCTCCTCGGTGTCGCCCTTGCCGCTGGCGGTGTCCTGTGAAAGGTCGTTGGCGAACTGCTCGTAGATCAGCAGGGTGCGGGCAGGGTCAAAATCGAACACATAGGCGTTCTCTTTGCGGCGGAAGGTGCCGTTTTCGTGGAAAAGGCAGGGGTTCTGGGCACGGAACGCTGCCTGCATATACAGCGCCGGGCTTTTCAGGTTGGAGAGCATCAACACCGCCGACCACTCCGGGATGGTGACACCGGTTGTCAGCTGCCCCACCGACAGGGTGATGGTCTTTTCGTGGTGGGCGATGGCGGCTTTTACCCGGTCAAAGCTCTTCTGGTTCTCGTCCGTGTCGTCCAGCTTGCCGTCACCGGCGGCTAGGATCACCTCATAGTCCCGGAATACCGGGTGCGCCTGCAGCTTTTTCGCCAGCGCTCTGGCACTGTCCACCCGGTTCAGCAGCCAGAAGGTGTGCTTCAACTCGGCACGCAGCTCCGGGGTGGAAAACGGAAATTTGTTCTGGGTGGTCATGGCATCCAGAAAGCGGTCTACCTCGGCCTCGTGCTCAAAGCTGCCGCTGGGCTTTACCTTGAAGAACTCGTTCAGGTCAAAGGCAAATTCCTGCGTTTTGCCGTCGATTTCCACCCCCTGCCGGATCTCGTCCCGGATGATCTCGGACATCTGGTAGGTGTAGAGGTTGAGCATGGGGAGGTTTGCGTAGGGGTTCTGCTGCCCCGGTGCGCCCTGCCAGTTCCGCTTGGCGGCCTGCTCGTCGGCGTAGGTCCAGTTGAAGATGGCATCCCCGGCAAACTTATCGTTCGCCAGCGCCTTGAAGGGCGTGCCGGACAGGTGCAGCGTGAAGCGGCGGCGGATGCGGTCAAAGGCAAGGTCGGTCTTGTAGGTGTCCACGCCCTCGTGGGCTTCGTCGATGACCAGTACATCCCAGTTCAGCTCGGTCAGGTGGCGCAGCTTGTCGTACTCGCCGCCGAAATACTTGGAGCCTTTCATGTCCTGCAAGCTGACGAACTCAATGCGCTTATACAGTTCCTCGCCCTGTGCGGCGGCATCCAGATAGCCTTGCTCGTCCAGCACATGGGGCTGCCCGGCAAGGGCATCCACATGGCTGACAAACAGATAGCCGGACTCCCTGCCCAGAAAGCGCACATAGTCGCTGTACCAGCTATTGGCAATGGCAGGGCGATTGGTGACGATGAGCACCGTCTGTGCATCGACCTGCTTGCAGAAATCGTAGACGGAAAGCGTTTTGCCAAAGCGGGGCTTGGCGTTCCAGAGGTATTCCCCGCCGGGGTGGCTCTGGTAATAGATTTTGGTGTCATGGACAGCCCTTGCCTGTTCTTCTCGCAGGGTGTAGGCGATGGCGGCATCCAGCTGCACCCGGCCCCGGTTCATGCGGAAATCCTGAAAATACCGCCGGGACTGCTGCCCATCCAGATGGAACCACTCGTTTTTGCGGTCGTTCTCCACGTTCAGCTTGCGGAGGTAGGCGTGGAAATCGTGGTCGGTGAACACCTCGCCGCTGCCGTCATCGTAGACGGCATTGCCCCGCCACTCCTCGTGGAACAGCACATCGGCGGTGTGGGTCTGCTGTTTCAGGCGTTTGTCCACCGATTGCTCGGTGTAGCCGATCTTCGTCCAGCCGTTGTGCCGGGCAATTTCCGGGGTGGTATAGGCGTAGATCATGGGCACCACCTGCCGGGCAGTGCGCAGGGTTATGCCAGCCATTATGCCATCTCCTTTACATGGGTCTCGATAAATTCGATTTCGTCCGCAGTCAGGTCATACTTGCGGTAAAGCTGCTGGTCGATCTCCGCCACCGACTTGCTCCAATCAATGTCGGAATGGGCAGTAAAGTCTTGAAGGGGAACGTATTTCCATTTTGTTGGTGTGATATCTTGCGTCACCTTCAAAACACCAAGCATTGTTCTTGCAAATTTAGTTTTTATGTATTTCAAGCAGTTTTCTGCTTCATTGCGTGTTTCAAACCTTCCAATTCCCAGAAATGTTTCTGTTGAACCAACCCATGGTTCAACAATTTCTGCCTTGCCAATAATTCTTGCCGGGATTGGTTTTCCGATATGCCCTGATGCGCCATCTGCTTTAGAAATTAAAAGTTTGTACTTGTCAAGATTTGATACTTTATTGACATATTCTTTTCTGATATATTTAAGCGTTCGATTGCTTCCATCTCGCCCAAAAATTCGAATGTATTCATGACCATCATTTGGTTTTTCATCATAAAAAATCATTGAAAGTCTATCAAACACATTAGACTTCAAATCGTATGCGTGTCCCTTACTCATCAACGAAGCCGCATCAGGATAATCATCATGCATTTTCTGTGTGAAGTGGTATGCAAAGCTTGTAACTACAATATCAGCAAAAGAAGAGAATTTCCCATTATCACGGACTTTTTCTAAAATAGAGTTCAATTCCACAAACGGTGTAAACGTTCCAATTACTCCAAAATCCTTCTTTTTATCCCAGTATGAAATTGCAACGCCTCCTTCAATAGGGGCTGACAAATTAGGAAAAATCACGTCACTATTAGATTCATACGACAAAATCTTAAAATGCGGATTATTTAACATCTTCTCATTCCAAGCTTTAGGCGTAGATCCCGCATTAAACAAGAACCGTGCGGGATGAATCATTTCGACTTTATCTGCCACTTCATGTGATGCATCAAGAAATTTATCATATACCGAATTTGCTCCTGAAGAATTTCCGTTATACATTTCCTGATACGGCGGGTTTCCGATGACATAATCAAACTTCATGCTGGTACTCCCTTCCTGAATGGTTTCAAAGTTCTGCGTTTTGTTGGAACGCCAATTTTTTACTTTACAGGATACCGTGGGCGGCTGCGGCTCTGCCGCCCCGAACATGGAAAAGAGATCAAGCTGTTCTGCCTCCGGCTGAGGCTTGCCGCCGGGCACAGAGAGGTGCAAGCCGTCCATTTGCCACAGGTTCCAGCTGATGATGTTGGCGATAGGCTGTAACTCTTCTTTTGTGGGTTTGCGCTGCCAGCGGGCTTGCAGATGCTCTGCATAGGTCAGCAGCAGGTTGACCCGTGCCAGCAAAAGATTATCGCCCTGATACTCGTAGCCGTAGGTGGACTGCACCGCATGGGTGGCATATTTGCGCCACTCGTCCTCTGTGGCGGCGTTCTCGCTTACTACACGCAGCTTGCGGTCCAGAATGCCAATGCGCCGGGCTACCGGGATCATCTCGCCGGTGGCGGCATCGTAGCGGGACGCCCGAGAGTGGGCTGCGCCGCAGGTCACCTCCAAGCGGCGGCTCTGCACATACTGCACCCATGCCGGGGTCCTGCCCTTGCAAACCTGGAACTGCACCGGCGTTTCCGCCGTCTGCCAGCCTTGGGGCAGCTCCACCGTGAACTGCCCGGCGGTCTCTCCTGCCCCCAGCGCACCGAACCAGTCGGCGTCCAGTGCGTTGTTCATTTTGTTGCAGACCCATGCGGGCGAGAATACTTCGCCCTTTTTGCGGGTGCGCTGCTGCTGGGTGTCGGTCTGCTTCATCATCCGGGGCAGCACCACCTCGTAGTGGGTCAGCCCGAGCTGCTGGATGGTGATCTGGGATCTATCCGTGACAGGTTCGTACATTACCGTTTGCAGCTCTTCCGGCGGGTCGGTGGCCCAGATGATGTTTTTGCCGGTAGATTTATCTTTTAGTAGCGTATCCAGCACCGCCTGCACTTCCGGTGCGTGAAAGTCGATCAGTTGTTCCAACGGGGATTTCCTCGCTTTGCCTTAGCGTTGCGGCGGAAGTAGTATTTTTGTACTAGTTCCGTCTTATACTAGCATTATAACTACTTGTTTGCATCGTGTCCAGCATTTTAAGTGCGTCTTTCGTCAAAAACTAGTAGAATTCCCTATACTAGTAACAGGAAAGGTGGTATTGATAATGCTTGGAGAGCGACTGGCAGAGATTCGAAAGAACTATCATGACACCCAAAAGAGCCTTGCGGACAAGCTGGGGCTTACCGTTTGGGCTGTCAGCGCTTGGGAGCAGGGACGCAATTCGCCGCCCAGCGATGTGCTGCTTGCCATCTGCAAACTCTACGGCACCTCCGCCGACTACCTGCTGGGTCTGACCGACATCGACCCCTCGGACGAGGCTCGCAAACAGCGCCAGCGCCTGACCGAAGAAGAACAGAACGAGATGCACCGCTACGAAGAATATCTGTTGTGGAAACGCAAAAAATAAGCCGCCCAGCAAGACCGCAAGGTCGCTGGGCGGCTTATTTGCCCTCTTGACAAATACGTAAAATACGTATACAATAAAACTGTAATCCTGAAAGAAAGGAGGGGCACCCGCCATGCCGATGACTCCCAAGCAAATGATTCGCTTGCTGGAGCAGAACGGCTTTGTTTTAGTCAGTGCAAATGGGTCACACTACAAGTACCATAACCCAACTACCAACAAAACCACTGTCGTTCCATTTCACGCAAAGGATCTGAAGCCCGGTACCGAGAAAAACATTCTCAAATTAGCCGGACTCAAAAAGTAAGAATATGATGATTGTAGACTTCATATTCTGAAACTGCGAAGCACTGCATAGACTATTCTACAATTTCCAACCAATAATGTAGGCCTGTTAAGTGAAGGTACATTGATTGTTTGTTGAATTATAAAAGGTGAGGTCACATTATGAACGCTATTTTCTATCCTGCAATTTTTCACCCGGAAGAAAGCGGGTACTCTGTTGAGATTCCCGATATTGAGGGCTGCTTCACCCAAGGCGATACCATGGACGAAGCCGTCCGCATGGCACAGGATGCCATCGGCCTTATGCTGGAAGATTGCAAAGTCTGCCCGGAGCCTTCTGTCCCTTCTGCGCTCCACGTTGACCCGGAAGATTTTGTGGTGATGGTGCCTTTCGATATGGAAGAGTACGAAAAGCGGTACAGACCCGTAAAGAAAACCCTTTCTATTCCCGGCTGGCTCAACGATGCCGCCGAATCGGCACACATCAACTTTTCCGGCGTCCTTCAGGATGCGCTGAAAGAGAAACTCCATCTGGCGTAAGTATAAGTACAACAACAGCCGCCCAGCGAGACCGTGAGGTCGCTGGGCGGCTGTTTGTTTATAATTGCATATCAGTAAAATGGTTTTGCTTTCATTTCCGAATAAAAGATTGGCTTATTCAACCCATACTTTTCTGTAATATCACGCACTACATCTTCAAACCATTTAGGTGCATACGGCGAAATATAGACTCCTGCAATCAATTTCTCAATATCGACATCTTTTTCAACACCACAGCAAGCAGCTTTTCTCATATGTGTAACTGCCCTTACTTCTTGTTCATACTCAAACGATTTTCGTTTACACCAATACGAGCCATTTATAGGTGCAAACTGCTTTGTAAAATCAATATAGCGTACTTTTCCTATTTCTACTGATGGGTCTTTTCCAAGTGCTTCATATAATTGTTGGCTAGTTGTCTGAATTGCAATCGCATTTTCCACGTTTGTAGAATATAATTTCCACATAGCCTCTGATTCATATTGATTACAATGCCAACAACTTACGAAGATATCTTTTCTTTCGCTTACGCCCGCTCTTTCAAGGTTTGACAAAATCATCGCCGCGTTCTTTTCCACATATTCATCCGTCAAATCTCTCGTATTTCCCTCCGGTGGCGTTCGTATAGCCCACTCAAGAAACTCCGTGTAAAATTCGTTCCATATTCCCTTACGTTCTATAATTCCCTTTGCACCTTCAAATATATCCTCAAACGATTCCAATGACGCAAAGTACAACTTTTTCTTTCCAATCAAAGAAATGAACTTAGCCAAATCCATGTAACGCCAAAGTTTGGCCGTTGGTGAAACTTCTTCATACCGAATAATTTCTTCTGACATATTATCAGCCTCTTTTTGATTATTTCTATTCTTATCCACCAATGTTGTCACTGGCCTTGCGATACTGCTCGTCGATTTCCTTCATGTTGTAGTCCATCAGGCCAGGGATTCCCATTTCGCCGCCGCATTTGTTGCAGAAAGCAGCCGTGATTTCAAAAGTATACTCCTTTTCCCGGATGGTCCGGTTGATTTTGATTTTCTTCAAGGTGTAGTTTGTTTCTCTGCGGCATTCTGTGCAGAAGTCCTTTTGATTCTCCAAGGCGGCACACTCCCTTCCGTCTTTACATCCCTTTCTATTATTGTATTCCTATCTCTATTCTTCGTCAATAAAAAACCGCTGACAGTCTGCCGCTCGCAGAATCCATCAGTGGGTTTCATGAGTCTTCAAATCCCCTAGACACAAAAAATCGGCACCCGCTTTTCAGCGAGTGCCGATTTTGTTACCCTATCATGCGCTTTGATTTTTGGCGTAAGTGGCGTAAGTTTGGCGTAAATCCGCTTTTGCGCGCTCCAAAAATCAAGCATTCATGCGGTTCTTAGGCAGTTATTAGTACATGCCGCCCATACCGCCCATGTCACCGCCTGCAGCAGCGGGTGCAGCAGGGGGTTCCGGCAGATCAGCGACCAGGCTTTCGGTGGTCAGCACCATCTCAGCGACGGAGGCTGCGTTCTCCAGAGCGGAACGGGTGACCTTGGTGGGGTCAACGATGCCAGCAGCGATCATATCGTCCACAAAGACCTCGTTCTGAGCATCAAAGCCGTAGTTGGGCTTGTTAGCAGAGATGATCTTGTCGATGATGACACTGCCTTCCAGACCGGCATTCTTAGCGATCTGGCGCAGAGGAGCTTCCAGAGCCTTCAGAACGATCTTGGCACCGGTGCGCTCGTCGCCTTCCAGCGTGTCGCACAGCTCGCGCACAGCGGGGATCGCATTGATAGGAGCAGTGCCGCCGCCGGCAACAACGCCTTCCTGAACAGCAGCCTTGGTTGCGTTCAGAGCATCCTCGATGCGCAGCTTCTTGTCCTTCATCTCAACTTCGGTAGCAGCGCCGACCTTGATGACGGCCACGCCGCCAGCCAGCTTTGCCAGACGCTCCTGCAGCTTTTCACGGTCGAAATCGCTGGTAGCGGCCTCGATCTGGCTGCGGATCTGAGCGATGCGGGCTGCGATGGCATCCTTATCGCCTGCACCGCCAACGATGGTGGTGTTCTCCTTGGAGACCTTCACCTGACGGGCATGGCCCAGCATCTGGACGGTAGCATCCTTCAGCTCATAGCCCAGATCGGAGGAGATCACGGTGCCGCCGGTCAGGGTTGCGATATCCTGCAGCATTTCCTTGCGGCGGTCGCCAAAGCCGGGAGCCTTGACAGCGCAGACGTTCAGGGTGCCGCGCAGGCGGTTGACGATCAGAGTGGACAGAGCCTCGCCCTCAATGTCCTCAGCCACGATCAGCAGTTTCAGACCGTTCTGCATCACCTGCTCCAGCAGAGGGACCAGATCCTGAATCACGCTGATCTTCTTATCGGTGATCAGGATAGCGGCGTTGTCCAGATCAGCCACCATCTTGTCGGTATCGGTGACCATATACGGGGTGAGGTAGCCGCGGTCGAACTGCATGCCTTCCACGATCTCGTTGTAGGTCTCAGCGGTGGTCTTGTTCTCCTCAATGGTGATAACGCCATCGGAGGTGACCTTCTCCATAGCCTCGGCGATCAGACGGCCGATCTCGGGGTCGCCTGCAGAAATAGTGCCAACGCGGGCAATATCGTTGCTGTCCTTCACCTTCTGGCTGTGAGCCTTGATGGTCTCAACAGCCTTGGCAACAGCCTTGCTCATGCCGCGGCGGATATCCATGGGGTTTGCACCGGCGGTGACATTCTTCATGCCCTCGGTGACCATGGCCTGTGCCAGAACGGTTGCGGTGGTGGTGCCATCGCCTGCTGCGTCGTTGGTCTTGGTAGCGACTTCACGCACCAGCTGTGCGCCCATGTTCTCGAACTCGTCCTTCAGCTCGATCTCCTTGGCAATGGTCACGCCATCGTTGGTGATGACCGGTGCACCGAACTTTTTGCCCAGCACCACATTGCGGCCCTTGGGGCCCAGGGTGATCTTAACGGTGTTTGCCAGGGTATCGATACCGGCACACAGTGCCTTGCGGGCATCCTCGCCCTGCTTGATCTGCTTAGCCATAATCAAATCGCTCCTTTAAAGCTCAATTTTCAAATATCAGAGGGGAAACCGCTCAGTCCTCAACGACTGCCAGGATATCGCCCTGACGGACGATGGTGCACTCTTCGCCGTCCACCTTGACCTCGGTACCGGAGTACTTGCTGGTGAGGACCTTATCGCCGACCTTCACAGTCATCTTGACTTCCTTGCCGTCCACAACGCCGCCGGGGCCGACAGCGATGACCTCAGCCACCTGGGGCTTTTCCTTAGCACTGCCGGTCAGGATCAGACCGCCCTTGGTGGTCTCCTCAACCTCAACAGCCTTAATGACAACACGGTCTGCAAGAGGAATGATCTTCATAGTTCTTGCCCTCCTATAGTAAAAATATAATTTAAAACTTTGCTGTGTCCAAAGGGCCCCATGTCGGCTCTTTGGTTCTTTAGCACTCCGTTTCTCTGAGTGCTAAGTGTATTGTACTCATCTTGACCCAAAAAATCAAGACCTTTTTTGCTTCTTTTTGTTAAGAATTTATGACAGATGAAAAAATCAGCCGTACAGCGAAAAAGAGACAGCTTTTTTCTTGGACAAAAAAGCTGTCTCTTCTTCTGGTTTTTCATGTTCGGTCTGCACTCTGTGCCGTCCTCTGCGCTGCAAAGCGCTCAAAAGCAGGCTTTGGCAGAAGGATGCGCCCTGCCAGCGGCTGTACCTGTACAGTGATCTGCTCCTTGGGTGCGCATTCACCGTCTGCCGTGGCAACGATCGGCCCGCGGCCATCCGCAGCGCGCAGGCTCACCTGCTTTGCGCGGCGGTAAATGAAGTACGGCTCTGCAGCCCTGACGAGCTGACCGTTCTGGAAGTGCTTGCCGCTCTTGTACATTCCCAGCAGCTTTGCAATGGTCACGCGGCTCACCTTGCGGATGATATATACATCCAGCCAGCCATCGTCGGGCTGTGCTTCCGGCGCTGCACAGAAACCGCCGCCATAGGTGCGGCCATTGCAGATGGCACACATCAGGCAGTCCACATCCAGCGTTTCACCATCGATGGTGTACTCCACCCTGCGGCCGATGTGTCCGCACAGCTGTTCCACAATGGAAAGCACATAGGCCATCTCGCCGCCGCACAGCGGGATGCGCCGGAACTTCGGGATGCCGTAGGCAACCTGCGCATCCAGACCGGCAGCGCAGATGGTGGCCGAAAGGCCAAGGCTGGTCTGCATCAGATCGATGCTCACCGGCCCACCGGCCAGCTGGGCATCCAGATCCAGAAACTCTTCCTTTGTACCAAAGGTGCGCAGAAAATCGTTGCCGCTGCCAAAGGGCAGACAGCCCACGGCTGCATTTGCATAGCCATAGATCCCGGTGAGCGCTTCGTTGAAGGTGCCGTCGCCGCCGGCAGTGAAGACCCGCAGTTCTTCCCCGCTCTGCCGGGCCTGCTGCGCAGCGGCATTGGCCAGCTCCCGGGCATGACCGGCGTGATTTGTGACCTGAATGGTATACTCTTCCGGCGCAAGCCCTGCACGCGCGGCGGCAGCATTGATCTGCTGCGGCAGCGTACGGGTGCAATCGGCCTTACCGGCAGTTGGGTTCAAAAGAAACAATGTGCGCATGGACTTCCTCCTGCAATTCTGTTGCTTCTATGATAACAGAAAACCAAAAGGATGCAAGAGCCAATCTCACAATGTCCCTGCCCCGTACGCACAAAAAAGGAGCGGATGTCTCCGCTCCCCCCTGCAGACAAAAAAATACCGCCCCGGGTCTTGTAACTCAGGGCGGTCCTTTTGAGCTTCAGATGCTTTACAGTGTTGCGGTTTCGTCCTCCCGCAGGACGATAGCACCATCCGCCGAGCAGTCCGCTGTCCAGTGCTGGCCCACGCAGGCCGTGCCGGATGCGATCTGATCCGCAAGTGCCTGTTCCACTGCCCTGTCCACTGCGCGGCGCAGTTCTCTGGCCCCGTAGGCAGAGCGGGCCTTTGCTGCCAGCGCCTGCCCTACCCGCGGTGTGTGATGCAGCTGGTAGCCGCTGCGGGCGGCACGCTGCTCCAGCTGGCACAGCATTTTTTCGGCAATGGCGCACAGGCTGTCGTCGGCCAGCGGACGGAATACGATCATCTCGTCCAGACGGCCTGCCAGCTCTGGCCGGAACCACTTTTTTGCCTCCTCAATGGCCTGCGCAGACTGCTTTTCAAACACGGCTTCGCTGCCCGCCGCAAAGCCCAGCGGCGTGCTCTGACCCGCCAAAAAACGTGCGCCGAGGTTTGAGGTGAGCAGTACGATGGTGTTGCGGAAATCCGCCTTGCGGCCCATGGCATCGGTCAGCTGGCCATCTTCCAGTATCTGCAAAAGGATGTTCTGAATGTCCGGGTGTGCCTTTTCGATCTCGTCAAACAGCACCACACTGTAAGGGCGGCGGCGCACTGCTTCGGTCAGCTGTCCGCCCTCGTCATGGCCCAGATAGCCCGGCGGCGCACCCAGCAGCCGGGCAGCGGTGTGCTGCTCCTGATACTCCGACATATCAAATTTGAGCAGGGCTTTTTCGCTGCCGAACCAGCTGACCGCCAGCGCCCGGGCAAGAGCCGTTTTGCCTACTCCCGTGGGGCCAAGAAACAGCATGGCACCCATGGGCCGGCCCGGCTCGCCAAGCCCGGCGCGGCTGCGCCGGATGGCACCTGCCACCGCAGCCACAGCCCGGCTCTGGCCCACGATCTCGGCGTTGAGACGTTCTTCCAGCTTGTCCAGCCGTTCCCGCTCCTGCTCACCTACCCGCTCCACCGGCACACCGCTGGCCTGCGCCACCACATGGGCGATATCGTCCGGCATCAGCGTGGGCTTTGACTGCTTTGCCTGCTCGGCCCGGATGCGTGCCGCCGCACAGGCTTCGTCCACAAGGTCGATGGCCTTATCCGGCAGAAAGCGCCCCGGCAGATACCGCACCGAAAGCTCCACCGCAGCCTGCAGCGCTTCCGGCGGAAGGCAGACATTGTGGTAGCACTCATAGCGCGGCGCAAGCCCGTTGAGGATATCCAGCGCCTGCGCAGGCGTAGGCTCCTCTACCTGCACCTTGCCGAAACGGCGTTCCAGTGCGGCATCCTTCTGGATGTGGGTGCGGAACTCTTCGGTAGTGGTAGCGCCGATAATTTGTATCTCGCCCCGGGCCAGCACCGGTTTTAAGATGCTGGCTGCATCGATGGCACCCTCCGCTGCACCGGCACCCACGATGGTGTGGAACTCGTCTACGAACAGGATGGAGCTGCCGTCCCGCACCAGCTCTTCCAGCAGGTTCTTGAACCGCTCCTCAAAGTCACCGCGGTATTTGGTGCCCGCCACAAGGCTGGCCATATCCAGTGCCAGCAGACGGCGGCCCTTGAGCGCACGGGGCACACGATCCGTGGCAATGCGCTGGGCCAGCCCTTCGGCAAGGGCGGTCTTGCCCACGCCCGGCTCCCCCACAAGACAGGGGTTGTTCTTCTGACGGCGGCATAAGATCTCCACCATGCGGTCCAGCTCTGCTTCCCGGCAGAACACCGGGTCCAGTTCCCGTTCCGCAGCACGGCGGGTCAGATCCCGGCAGTACTTATCACTGGCGCGGCTGCCGCGCGGCGCACTGACCGTGGTCCGCATCTGATACGGCAGTACGAACTGCCCGGACAGCTGGCGGCACTCCCGCACGGCATCTGTGAGCTGCACGCCCATGGATGCCAGCAGGATGCCTGCTGTGCAGCCGTCATCCTCCAGCATGGCGCAGAGCAGATGTTCCGGCTCGGCCCGGTTCAGGTGCGCGTTCTGTGCCCCGATGATGGCGTAATCCATGGTGCGCTTGAGGTCCGGCGCAAGAGCGTAGCGATCCAGATGCAAAGCCGGTGCGCGGCGGCTCTCGGCCAGCTGACGGCGCACCTCCGGTTCCCGGATCTGCTTGCCCTCCAGAAACCGTGCTGCCGCCCCGTGATCCTGCTGCAGGATCGCCAGCAGCAGGTGGCCGGTATCGGCTTTTTCGCAGCCAAGGTTCCCGGCAAGCTCCACCGCACTGCGCAGCAGCTGATCCGACTCGTGCGAAAAGCCCTTGTACCCGCCAAAGCCAAGTTTTTCCCAAATACTCATTTGCCCGCTCCTTGCTGATGAAATTCGTTTTCACAAGAAGTATAGCCCCGAAGCACAGAAAAAAAACATCTCTTTCTGTCGGGATGGGAAAACAAAAAGGAGATACCCGCAGGCATCTCCCCCTTCGCTGTTTGATTTTTTCAGTCCATTTCGGCCAGAGCCTTTTTCAGGTTCTTGGCGATCTGATCCGGGCAGCTGGTATTGCGGAAACCGCAGAGCGTGCCCTCCATGCGGTCGATCACATCTTCGGCCTTCATGCCCTTGACCAGACAGCAGATGCCCTTCAGGTTGCCGTTGCAGCCGCCAATGACCTCCATGGACGCAATGGTGTGGTCATCGTTCAGCACAAAGTTGGTCTGCTTGGAACAGGTGCCACTGTTCGGGAAGCTGAATTCCTTGCTCATAGTTCAAAATCCTCTCTTTTTGACAGAAATCCCGACGAAGATCGTCTGCTTCTATTATAGAGCAGCGTGCCGGAATGTCAATGTGACCGGGTCACACATCAATACCGCGGCGCTTGTGGGCCAGCTCCAGAATGCGGGCCACCTGATCGTCTGCCGTGGTACAGGTACCCACCGGGTGCGGCACCTTGTGGTTTGCACCGTGGAAGTCCGTACCGCCGGTATGGATCAGCCCATACTGCTCACACAGAGCAGCACACTCGGCCCTGTCCTCCGGGCTGTTGCGGGGGTGCTCCACCTCAATGCCGTCGATGATGCCCTCTTTGGCAAGCTGACGCACCAGCGGCATGCTCTTGTAAACGGTCGGGTGTGCAAATACCAGCACCGCACCGGCAGCTTTCGCCGTGGCAATCACTTCCTGCACCGAGGGATATTTTACCTGATGCAGCACCACACCGCGCGGCTCCCAGCCAAAGAGATAACTGTACAGCTTGCCGTACACAGCATCGCACAGCCCCAGCTGGTGCAGCGCTTCCATAATGCCGCTTTTGAACAGCACACCGCTGTCCTTTGCGTATTCCAGCGCCTGTTCCGTGCGGAACTGCGGGTACAGCGCTTCGATCTCCTTTGCGCTTTGCAGGCCGCACTCGTTGCGGCGCTGTCGCAGGATGTCGCAGTGCTCCTTCAGTTCCCGGCTTTCCGGGTCCGGGAAGTAGCACAGCAGGTGCACGCGATGCTTATGCTCATGGTCATAGCCGGTCAGCTCGGTGGCCGGGAGCAGGCGCACGCCGTCCTGCACAGGGTGCTCATTGCAGTAGTTTACGCTGAGCAGGGTGTCGTGGTCAGAAATGGCCATGGTGTCCAGCCCCGCACGCGCCGCCATGAGCGGCAGGCGGTGGATGGGCACAGAGCCATCGGAACAGGTGGAATGGTTGTGAAGATCGCCGGGCATGGAAAATGAACCTCCCAAGAAAGCCAGAGAAAGGCTTCCCCCAAAGAGGAAGCCTTCTATCATATCAGTGCTTATAGAAATTGATCAGGCAGCCGTCGGCCAGGATCTTGCGCTCGTCGGCGGTCAGCGGGGCCATGTACAGGCTGAACTCCTTTGCGGTGTCGCCCAGCACATAGGCCTTGATGTCCTGCAGGTCGCCCTTGAGGGCCTCGCGGACATTCGGGATAAAGACATAGTCGCCCAGACCGAACGGCGTTGCGCCCACCAGCTGCAACGGCAGCATGCCCCAGTTGATGAGGTTGGAGCGGTAGCGCTTGGTGGCGTACTCGGTAACGATGTTGGCACCGGCCCCCAGCACACGCTGGCAGCTGGCCGCCTGCTCACGGGCAGAACCATCGCCGGGCTTGACGGCAAAGATGGTGGATGCGATCTGCACATCGTTCCAAGTCAGGTTTTCGCAGCCGGGCACCTTGTGCAGCTGGGCCAGCACCTCGGCGCTGCCCTCGCCTGCACGGCGGGCCTTTTCTTCGGCCTGCACGGCCTTGGCACGGCCCACATACTCCGGGTCCTTGCGGCTGAGGGTGAACTCGGCCAGACCCAGAGGATTGGAACGGTAAGACGAAGTCTCACCGGAGGGGATCAGCTCATCGGTGGTGGTGACAGGGTCGGTGATGTAAGATGCCACCTTCAGCAGCAGGTTATCGCCCAGCGGTGCAATTTCGGGCCAGTCCTTGATGTTGGGGCCAAGCTTGAGCAGGGCATCGTAATCGCCCTTGCCGAAGCCCTGATACACGCGGGTATCGTAGCTGGAAGGATCGTACTGATACTCCGGCACAGTGGGATCATAGTCGATATCGGTAGCCGGGGTCAGAATGCCGCCGTTGGCCGTGGTGGCCGCAATGCTGCGGGCATCCATCAGTGCCACACCGGAAAGCTGGCCGTTGCCGGGCTTGGAGCCTTCGCGGCTGGGGAAGTTGCGGGTGGTATGGCGGATAGACAGCGCGCCGTTGGCTGGCACGTCGCCTGCGCCGAAGCAGGGGCCGCAGAACGCAGTGCGGACGGTGGCACCGCTGGCCATCAGGTCGTGGATGACTCCGGTGCGCACCAGTTCCATCATGATGGGCTGGCTGCCGGGATACACGCTCAGGGCGTAGTCACCGCAGCCGCCGGTGTGGCCCTTGAGGATGGAGGCAGCTTCATAAATGCTGTCGTACAGACCGCCTGCGCAGCCTGCGATCACGCCCTGATCCACACGCAGTTTACCGTTCTCGATCTTGCTGCACAGGTCAAGGCTGACATCCTTGCGGCCGATCAGCTTCTGCACATCCTGTTCGCAGGCATGGAGAATATCCTCAAGGTTTGCGTTCAGTTCTTCAATGGTGAATGCATTGGAGGGGTGCATGGGCAGTGCGATCATCGGGCGGATGGCAGAAAGGTCTACCTCTACCACACCGTCGTAATAAGCAAGGTCGGCCGGAGCCAGCTTCTTATAGTCGGCGGCACGGCCATGCACCGCAAGGAATTTCTGCGTCGTTTCGTCGGTTTGCCAGATGGAGGACAGGCAGGTGGTCTCGGTGGTCATGGCATCGATGGCGTTGCGGGTATCCTGACGCAGAGACGCAACGCCGGGGCCGACAAACTCCATCACCTTGTTTTTGACATAGCCGCTCTTGAACAGCTTGCCCACCAGCGCAATGGCCACGTCGTGCGGGCCGCAGCCTGCAGGCAGAGAGCCGGTGAGATAAATTGCAACAACACCCGGACGGGCCACATCGTAGGTGCGGCCCAGCAGCTGCTTTGCCAGCTCGCCGCCGCCCTCACCGATGGCCATGGTGCCCAGAGCACCGTAGCGGGTGTGGGAGTCCGAGCCAAGGATCATCTTGCCGCAGCCCGCAAACTTTTCGCGCATGTACTGGTGGATGACCGCCAGATGCGGGGGCACAAAAATGCCGCCGTATTTTTTGGCGGCGGACAGGCCGAAGCGGTGGTCGTCCTCATTGATGGTGCCGCCCACGGCGCAAAGGCTGTTGTGGCAGTTGGTGAGCACATACGGAATGGGGAATTTCTCCAGACCGGACGCACGGGCCGTCTGGATGATGCCCACAAAGGTGATGTCATGGCTGGCCATGGCATCGAACTTGATCTTCAGGTTTTCGGCATCGCCGCTGGTGTTGTGGGCCTGCAGAATGCTGTAGGCCATGGTGCCGGTCTTTGCGTTCTCGATGGCTGCGGCATCAAAGCCCTTTGCTGCCAGTGCGGCGCTTGCTTCGCCGTCTGCAGGCACCCATTCACCGCGGGCATAGTATGCGCCGCCGGTGCTGCACTTGATCATATCCAACATCTCGATTCGCCTCTCTTTTTGTATTTCCCGCCCGCCCTATCTTGCGGGCACTGCCCCAGCAAAGCGGTACGCTGCCCGCTCTGCCCTCTTCTGCCGCGCTGCCAAAGCACGCGGCTGCGGCCCGGAAGACCGTATCTGAAGGTTATTATACCATGAAACCACGGAAAGAAAAAGCACTTTTTACAAATGAATCGTGAATGGAGGATGAAGAGACGGGCTCTGTGCTTTTTCTTGACAAAGAAGCCATTCTATTGTATTATTATTAGCGTTGTATGCCGCTGTGGTGAAATTGGCAGACACGAGGGACTTAAAATCCCTTTCTGGAGACAGAGTACGGGTTCGACCCCCGTCGGCGGCATAAAAAGACCCCCCAAGCTTACGCTTGAGGGGCTTTTTATTTTGCTTATTTTACACCTTGCCGCCGTGCAGCTCTGCATACATCTTGGAACGGCACTCGGCCACAGCCGGGGTCATGTTCACATAGTGCTTATGCGGGCACTCCAGACGCAGTTCGCTCTCCCAGGTCTCCTCGGTGAGCTGCTTTGCAATGTAGGCCTTCTTCTCTGCGATCGAAGGCAGCTCAATGGCCAGCTGACCATTCAGCACATGCGGCACCAGCAGCTTTTTGACCTTGGTGGGGGTAATGGTGACGGTGCGCTCGATGGCATCGGAGTCCAGATTGACCATCGTGACGGGCTTGCCCGCCTCGATGACTTCATCATCCATGGCGATCAGGTCACACTGGGCCTGACCATTTTCATCGTAGAGGCGCCACGGCATCTTCTTGCCCGGAATGATGGCCTTGCTGGCGGAATCCGAGCACTTCATCTTGGGAGTGTAGCTGCCGTCCGGCTGCTTGACCGCCACCAGCTTGTACACACCGCCGAACACGGGGTCGGAAGCAGAGGTGATCAGGTTTTCGCCCACGCCGTAGGAGTCAAAATGAGCGTGCTCATACAGCTCCATGTTGGCGATCTTCTTTTCGTCCAGACCATTGGAAGCCACCAGCTTGATGTAAGGCTTACCGGCCGCATCCAGTGCCTTGCGCAGGCGCTTGGAGCCGCGGGCCAGGTCGCCGGAGTCGATACGGGCGCTCTTGACGCGGCGGTTCGGGTCGTTGGGGTATTTTTCGATGAGGTAATCGTCCAGTTTAATGAGGTTGGGCAGACCGCTCTCCATGATATTATAGGTGTCCAGCAGCAGACTGACCGAATCCGGGTAGGTATCGGCAAAGGCCTTGAAGGCATCAAACTCCGTGGGGAAGAACTCGATGAAGCTGTGCGCTACGGTGCCCACAGCCTTGACCTCCGCGCCGAACTTCATCTCGGCCAAGCAGTTGGCAGTGCCCACGCAGCCGCCCAGAACAGCAGCATATGCACCATCGTTGCCGGCGCTTTCGCCCTGCGCACGGCGGGTGCCGAATTCCATCACGCTGCGGGGCGTGTGGGTGTTCAGGCCGGTGACGCGGGTAGCCTTGGTGGCGATCAAACTGTGGAAGTTCATGGTCTGCAGCAGGTAGGTCTCGATCAGAATTGCGCCCACGAGGTCGCACTCGATGCGCACCATCTGCACATGCGGGTATGCCACCGTGCCCTCGGGCAGAGCGTACATGTCGCCCTTCCACTGATAGGTGCGCAGATACTCGCAGAATTCCTCACTCATGCCCTTGGTGCGCAGCCACCAGATATCCTGTGCATTGAAGTGGTAGTTCAGCAGGAAGCGGGTCAGCTTGCGCTGGCCGGCGCTGATGGAGTAGCCCTGAGCATCCGGGTTCTTGCGGAAGAACATATCAAACACCAGCGTGGTGTCCTTGAATCCGTGCAGGAACAGGCAGTTTGCCATTGTAAATTCATAAAAATCCACGACCATTGCGGGGTTGTCGTAGTCCTCATCTGGAATATAAGGCACAACCTTGATTTCGTCCATGAATAGTATCCTCTCTTCTTTACACCCGGCAAAGGCTCCTTGCTGTCCCCTGCCGTTCTGACCTGTGGGAAGGTTTGCGCGCCTGCCTGTCTTGACAGTGCGTTTCTATCATGATATCACCAAACGCAGAGCGGTGCAAGCATTTTTGGAAAATCCCGGTCGATTTCCGGTAAGAAAAAGCCGCCCATACACAAACAGCACGGGCGGCTTTCGGAACAAACGTGTTAACCGTTGATGATATTGGGGGTAGCATTCTTCAGCACAACGTCGTGGCTGCCGCCCTCAACGATGGAGGTAGAGGAAACCACGGTCAGCTTTGCTTTCTGCTGCAGCTCCGGGATGGACAGAGCGCCGCAGTTGCACATGGTGCTCTTGACCTTGTACAGAGTGGTCTGCACACCGTCAGCCAGAGGGCCGGCATAGGGCACGTAGCTGTCCACGCCTTCCTCAAAGCTCAGCTTGCTGGAACCGCCCAGATCGTAGCGCTGCCAGTTGCGGGCACGGTTGGAGCCTTCGCCCCAGTACTCCTTCATATACTGGCCGTTGATGCGCACCTTATTCGTGGGGCTTTCGTCAAAGCGGGCAAAGTAGCGGCCCAGCATCACAAAATCCGCACCCATGGCCAGTGCCAGCGTGATGTGGTAATCGTGGACGATGCCGCCGTCGGAGCAGATGGGCACGTAGATGCCGGTCTCCTTATAGTACTCATCGCGGGCCTTTGCCACCTCGATGACAGCGGTAGCCTGACCACGGCCAATGCCCTTGGTCTCGCGGGTGATGCAGATAGAACCGCCGCCAATGCCGATCTTCACGAAGTCTGCACCAGCCTCGGCCAGGAAGCGGAAGCCCTCGGCATCCACAACGTTGCCTGCGCCCACCTTGACGGTATCGCCGTAGTGCTCACGGATCCAGCCGATGGTGCGGCTCTGCCACTCGGAGTAACCCTCGGAAGAGTCGATGCACAGCACATCCACACCGGCATCCACCAGTGCGGGCACGCGCTCAGCGTAATCGCGGGTGTTGATGCCTGCGCCCACCACATAGCTCTTGTTCTTATCCAGCAGTTCGTTGGCGTTCTTCTTGTGGGAATCGTAGTCCTTACGGAACACCATATACTTCAGGTTGCCCTCGGCATCCACCAGAGGCAGGGTGTTGATCTTGTTATCCCAGATGATGTTGTTGCAATCGTGCAGGGAGGTGTTCTCCGGTGCAGTGACCAGCTTTTCAAGCGGGGTCATGAAGGTGGTGACAGAGGCATCATCCGGGGTGTGGTTGATGCGGTAGTCACGAGATGCAACAATGCCCAGCAGCTTGCCGCTCGGAGTGCCATCGGCAGTGATGGCAATGGTGGAGTGGCCGGTGCGCGCCTTCAGCTCCAGCACATCGTGCAGGGTGGCAGTGGGGGCCAGATTGGAATCGGACACGACATAACCAGCCTTGAAGCTCTTGACGCGGCGCACCATGGCAGCCTCGTTCTCAATGCTCTGAGAGCCGTAGATGAAGGACACGCCGCCCTGACGGGCCAGTGCAATGGCCAGCTTATCGCCAGAGACCGCCTGCATGATGGCGCTGATCATGGGAATATTCATCTGCAGGGGGCACTCCTCCTCGCCCTTGCGGTACTTGACCAGCGGGGTCTTGAGGCTGACAGCCGTGGGGATATTCTCTGCAGAGGAATAGCCGGGGATCAGCAGATATTCACCGAAAGTGCGGGAAGGTTCTTTATAGAAATAAGCCATGTTCAAACTCCTTTTCTCTTAACGCATCAACATCAATCGGATTCATGTTTGCAACCTATAAATTGATTGTATATACTGTACCACAAAGCCAGCCGGAATACAAACCCCCGCCGCGCCAAACTTTGTAAATGTCCTTTGCAGAAAAACAGGCAAATTGCCCACCAAAATGGCGTAAGGTCATACTTTCCCGCATGAGAAGCCGGTTTTTGCGTGATTTATGGATGCAAAAAAGCTCGTCCAGAACGGACGAGCTTTTTTGCACACGAAGCGGGATACCGCCTGTGCGGCACATGGATCACGACTGTGAAGGAGAACAGCCGGAGGAGGAGAACCTGTGCCCGATATCCCCAAAAAACAAGAAGAAAAAGATTTCACACTCAGCAGGGTCGTTTGCCCTTGCTGTAACCATATTGTAACTCTTTTGAAACCATTTTGCAATAGGGTTTTGTAATTTTTCTGTAATTTCTTTTGTTAACTTTTTGTAGACACATATAAAACCCCTGCCAGAAAATTTCCGGCAAGGGCTTTGCAGATCATTATTTATTTTCTTAATAGCACTTTTTGCAAGCAGTGAAGCCTTCCGCTTTTGCTTTCGATAATGTAACCTTTTCCGGGTCTTTCATATTGCTGCAGGTAGACTTGCTGTGATATTTTTTGCCGCCGTGCGTTGGGACCCAGACCATCTGCTCCGTCTTTTTGCCGGCAGAAATGGTCTGAACGGCTGCAGTGGACGGCTTGCAGGCCGCAGTCTGTACACTGGCGGCAGATGCCGCCGGGCAACAGCAGACTGAAGCACAGTACCAGAATGGCCGCAAGGACTCGGAGATGTTTTTTCATTTGTTTTATCCTCCTTTGGACAATCAGAAGATTCTTCTAATAAAAGAGTACTCCCTGTTCCTCAGAGGATGCAATTCTCAAAATGCGCCGGTTTTTTCTGCACGGGTGACGCTTTTTTTGCATTGCTCGCTTATTTTCAGCTAAAAGCGGCGCAGCGGTTCTCTTGAGAAATCAACGATTTACACGTTTGTCTTTCCCACCTCCAGATAGCACTCAAAGCTGGTCTGGCCGTTGTGCTTTCCGACCACATACCAGCCATCCGCCGAAGGAGCATAAAACACCTCTGCCGTTTCTCCCATCGGGATCTCGCGGTGGTAGTTGATAGACGCAAATGTCACGGGGCCTTTGCGCATCACTTCCAGCGGCAGCGCATCGCAGACAAGGTCCAGATAGAATGCGTTGTTCAAATGGCCGTTCAGATCGCACTGGGAATAACGCGCCGTCCACTCCCCTGCGCTGGTCAGACCATCCTTGCACTTGTGTAGCTGCAAAGGCAGCTCGCCCTCCACCGTATCGTTCCAGAAATTCTCCACCGTCCAGCCCGGCTCCCGCAGAATACGGCCCTCGGCAAGGCTTGCCACGATCCAGCGGCAGTCCACCATAGCCACCTCTTTGCCCTCGGCATCGGTCAGGGTGGTGATGCGTTTGACCGAACCGTGTTTGCTGACCTGCGCCCGGGAGGTAAGGGTCAGCGTTTCGGCACGCTGGGGCACACGGTCAAATTTCAGGGCCTGCTTGCCCACCAGAAAGGTCACACCGCGATCTTTGAAGAACTGGTCATCCATACCAAAGGCGCGGGCGTGGTCTGTCGAAATCTGCTCCACATAGCGCAGCAGGGCGCTGGGCTTGAGCAGGCTGCGGAAGTCGGCATCTGCGTTCATGACTGTCATGGTCTCGGTGTAAAAGAACTGTTCCATGGTTTTTCCTTTCTATAAAAAGAGACCACTGCACGTTGTTCTGTGCAGCAGCCTCCTTTGCGTTTAATACTGATTGCGGTTGCGCCTGCGAACCTTGCGCCAGATGTTGAAGCAGGCCAGCGCCACCATGGCTGCCAGCAGCGCAAGGAACAGCAGACTGCTGCCACCCTCGTCGTAGCTCTTCATTTCGCTCCACTTCACGTCCAGCTCGCTGTTCACATCGTCGCTCAGGGAAGTGAACACCTTTTCCTTGGCGGCTTTCTCTTCCGGCGGATAAGCGATCTCGCTCTCCTTCAAATCCTCGTCCAGCACTTCCCACACATCCTGCATGGGGGTGGTGTAGCCGATGTACTCGGCGTTTGCCTTGCCGATGTCCGTCTCACACATGAAGTTGATGAACATTTCCGCAGCTTCCTGATGTTCACTGGTAGCAGGAATGGTCATGCAGTCCACGGAAAGCACGCTGCCTTCCTCCGGGAACACCCATGCAAGGTCGGGATTATCGTCGATCATGGTGATGGCATCGCCGGAGTAGTACACACCGACGGCTGCCTCGCCGCCGATCATCTTATCAAAGATCTCATCCATGACGTAGGCCTGCACCAGCGGTTTCTGAGCCTTCAGCTCTTCCACCACCTCATCCACCTCTTCAGTGGACTGCGGGTTGATATCGTGGCCGCTCTTAAAAGCAGCAATGGCGTAGGCATCGCGGCTGTTGTTGAACATCAGGATATTGCCTGCGTACTGCTCGTCCCACAGGTCGGCCCAGCTGGTGGGCGCTTTGTCCACCATGGTGGTGTTATAAATGATGCCGGTGGTGCAGAGCATGTAGGGCACGGTGTAGGCATTCTGCGGATCGTAATCCGGATCCACGTATTCCTGATCGATCTTTTTGAAGTTCGGGATATTGTCGTAGTTCAGAGGCTTGAGCATCCCCTCGGCGATCATTTTTGCCACCATGTAATCCGACGGAATGACCACATCGTAGTTGGCTGCGCCGGACTTGAGCTTTGCGTACATGGACTCGTTGGAGTCGAAGGTGGTGTAGTTCACCTTGATGCCGGTAAGCTTTTCAAAGGCCGCCACCACGTCCACGCTGTCGTCCGAGCCGTTGGAGATGTACTCGCCCCAGTTATAGACATTGATGGCCACGTTCTGGCCCTTGAAGCGGGTCCAGTCGTAATCGTCCGACACCGAGACATCCTCGGTGACTTCGATGGTGCCGGCGGCAAAGGCGGGCATTGCACAGCAGACCGTCATTGCCAGCGCCAGCAGCAGCACAGCAAAACGTTTCATCACACGCCCTCCCCTCTCAGCGCCTTCTGGTCGCGGCGGTAGCTGCGGCTCTCCATTGCATTGGAAATCAGAATGATGCACAGAATGACCACGAACATGATGGTGGACAGCGCATAGATCTCCGGGCTGACCTTTTTACGGGTCATGGAGTAGATGGCGATGGGCAGCGTTTCCACCGTGCCGCAGTTGAAATAGGAGATCATGAAGTCGTCGATGGAATAGGTCAGGCAGATGAGGAATGCCGACAGGATGGCCGGGCTGATCTCCGGCAGGATGACCTTGAAGAAGGCCTGCTTGGGGTCGCAGCCAAGGTCGAGCGCTGCCTCATACAGCTTGATATCCAATTGCTTGAGCTTGGGCGTGACGTTGAAGATGACATACGGCACATTGAACGCGATATGCGCAATGAGCAGCGTCGGGAAGCCCATGATGGTATCCGGCAGCCAGGAGGCACCCCCGGCAAAGCGCTGGTAGGCCACGAACAGCAGCATGAGCGAGATGCCGGTGATGATCTCCGGGTTGACCACCGGGATATAGGTGATGTTGGTGACGACAAGGCGGCTCCCGCGGCTCATGGACGCAATGCCCAGACTTGCCGCTGTACCCAGCACAGTGGCAATGACCGCAGAGATCAGAGCCACTTCCAGTGAGACCAGCAGCGCATGCAGGATGGAGGAGTTATGCAACAGGCTGGAGTACCACTTGAGGGTAAAGCCGGTGAAGAGCGAATAGCCCTTGGACTGGTTGAAGCTGAATACGATCATGTATGCAATGGGCAGGTACATGAAGCAGAAAAACAGCACGATATAGACGCGCTGCATCAGGCGCAGATGTTTCGTTTTCATCAGGACACGCCCTCCATTTCATCTTCATCAAAGCTGGAGGTGAAGCTCATGCACAGCAGCACAATGATCATCAGCACAAGGCTCATGGCAGAACCCACGTTCAGATTGTAGCTGTTGCCAAGGAACTGCATCTCGATCAGATCGCCAATGAGCAGGTTGGAGCCGCCGCCCAGCATACGGCTGATAACAAAGGTGGACACCGCCGGGACGAACACCATGGTGATGCCGGTGCTGATGCCGGGCACGCTCATGGGAATGAGCACCCGGAGAAGGGTCTTGGTGGTGGAAGCGCCCAGATCCTGCGCAGCTTCCACCAGGCTCTGGTCGATCTTGGTCATGCTGGTGTACAGTGGCAGGATCATATAGGGCACATAGTTATACACCATGCCCAGCACCACCGCACCGGAGGTGTTGAGCATATTGAAGGGGCCAAGGCCGAACACGCCCAGAACAGCGTTCACCGGGCCGTTGATGCTGAGCAGGCCCATCCATGCGTAGGTGCGCAGCAGGAAGTTCATCCACATGGGCAGCATGACCAGCATGAGCATGATGTGCTGCTTGTTCACCCGCAGGCGGGAAAGAAAATAGCCCACCGGGAACGCAATGACCAGACAAATGACCGTGGCAATGAGGGCCAGCAGCAGGCTGCGGGCAAACACCGAGCCGTAGCCGCTGATGGAGGTGAGGTTATCCAGCGTGAAAGCTCCGTTTGCATCCGTAAATGCATAGTACACCACGATGATCAAAGGCACCACTGTGAACAGCGTCATCCATACAAAGTACGGATAGGCCAGCTTTTTATCGTAAATCTTCATCATTGCGGCTCACCCCTCTGAACGCGCCATAATGTGGATCTCGTTGGGGCCGATGCGCATACCAATGGTCTCACCGGGGGTGCAGGCGCGGGTGGAATGGATCAGCCATTCGCGGCCCTCGCACTCCACATGCATCTCAAAGTGGACCCCCTTGAAGATGACATCGTTCACAACGCCGACAAGCTGGCCTTCCACAGGAGAGACCACCTCGATATCCTCGGGGCGCACCACTACCTGCACGCTCTGCTCACGGGCAAAGCCGCGGTCCACACAGGGGAAGTCCACGCCGGAGAAGGACACCAGAAAATCCCGGTGCATCACGCCGTCCACGATGTTGGAATCGCCAATGAAGTCTGCAACAAAGGCATTCTTCGGCTCATTGTAAATATCCTCCGGCGTGCCGATCTGCTGCACCTTGCCGCCGTTCATGACCACGACGGTATCGGACATGGTAAGGGCTTCCTCCTGATCGTGGGTAACATAAATAAAGGTAATGTTCATTTCGCGCTGCAGGCGCTTCAGCTCCAGCTGCATCTCCTTGCGCAGCTTGAGGTCCAGTGCGCCAAGGGGTTCATCCAGCAGAAGGATCTCCGGCTCGTTCACCAGACTGCGGGCGATGGCCACGCGCTGCTGCTGGCCGCCGGACATCTGGCTGATGCTGCGGCGTTCGAAGCCTTTCAGGCCAACAACTTCCAGCATGTTGCGCACCTTGCGGCGGATGGTCTCTTCGTCCATCTTTTTGAGCCGCAGACCGAAGGCCACGTTCTCGAACACGTTCAGGTGCGGGAACAGTGCGTATTTCTGAAAAACGGTGTTCACCGGGCGCTTATAGGGCGGCACGCCGGTAATGTTCTCACCTTTCAGCAGCACTTTGCCGGAATTGGGTTCCAGAAAACCTGCGATCAGACGCAGGGTGGTGGTTTTGCCGCAGCCGGAAGGGCCCAGCAGCGTTACGAACTCTTTGTCATGGATGTCGAGGTTCAGCCCATCCAGAATGCGCTGACCGTCAAATTCCACTACGATATCCCGCAGTGAAACGATCACCGAGTTGTCCATTTTTTACTTTATCCTCCTTGTAACTCAGATACGAAAAAAGACAGGGCCATGCCCCATCCCTCGTACCAGGGCGACCCAGCCCCGCACAACATCCATGACGACCGGAGAACCTGCAAAAGCAGGCTCTTATATTGCGCAGTTATTCTGCCCTGTCTCGTCTATCTTAATCAATCTTTGCTGAAATGTCAATCACTCTGCCAATGTTTGCCGAAGCTTTACACGCCGCAACAAAAAAACATGCGCCGCAGCGGGCTTTCCGCATACGGCGCACAAAGGTTTTTATTCCGCTTTTAAGGCAGCGGCCGTTATCAGAAGGGCCTGCACAGTGTCAAGGTCAACCGCATAGACGGAACTGTCCCCCTCCACCATCATCCAGCAGCCGTCTGCATTTTCGGCGTAGTGGAGGGTCACAGTCCCATCGGCAGAGGCGGCCCGCACCGTTGCAAGCGGTGCATCAAAGCCATAGGCCGACGGGTCGGCATCCATGATTTGTGCGGTCACATAGCCTGCCAGAGCGGAGAGGATGCTCTGCATCTTGCTGTCGTCCAGATCGGCAGAGGGTTCATCGGCCAGCCGCCACACGGTCTGATAGGTGGTGGAATCGGCCGCACTTTCCGAGGAATCGCTCTCCGCTTCCGCAGGCTCAGAGACTGCATTCAGTGCAAGGGTGCCGCTGCCCGTCGTAATGGAAACACTTTCCAGCGCGGAGGCCGTCAGTCCCGCCGGGTTGAACGCGCCAAAAAGGTCCGCTTTGGTCAGCTCAAAGCAGGCCGCCTTGTTGCCAGAAACGGTGTACACGGCATCGTCCCCTGCCTTCTGCACATACAGATCTCCTGTGACCGGGTTCTCGGTGCCAAAGGCAAAGATGTTCGTCTCGCCTGCCGCCGTCACCGTGACCGTAACAGCCGGGTCGGCAAGGCCGTAGTCCTCGCCGGGCTGAGCCGTGAGCTGACGTTTGGCGTTCAGGGATGCCAGCGCCGTGACCATGGTATTGCAGGCAGATGCATCCAGATGATAGTCCGGGTCATCCGCCAGCGTCCAGCTGCCGGAATCGTAATTTAGGGTAAGCGTTTCGCCGCCATAGGCATACCGGATGCTGGTCACATCGCCCGCCGCAAAAGAAGAAAGCAGGATGCTGCCCTCTGCGGCGGCGCTGGAAGCAGCTTCTTCTGCGGCATTGCTGCGGCTGACAAACCACAGCAGCCCGCCCAGCACAAGCACCAGCACCAGAAGCACCGCAAGGGTGCGCTGTTTTGTTTTCATGGCAGTGCCCCCTTACCTGCGGCGGCGCAGCAGCACCTCCACAGCACCTGCAATGAGCACTGCTGCGGGCAGCACGAATACGAACACCATGCCCAGCGTCATGGATGCGGAAGCCGGGACCGTGATGGGTGCAGCTTCCAGTGCTTTGGTGTCGATGAGCAGGCTCTGCCCTACCAGCGAAGCGGCACAGCCCTGCAGGAAGGTCAGGTTGCCCGGGATGGACTGGTACACCTGCTCGTTGTCCATGTTGGGGCAGCCGATCCAGATCACCTCGGCACCGGTGGAGTCATTGCGCGCCCATACGGCCAGCGAGAACGGGCCGTCGGTATCGCCGGCTTCCTTTGCGGAAGAAGAGCTGGCATCAAAGTCCTGCTTGCTGTAGGCATCCTCGGTGGTATGCAGCAGCGGTTCCGCCGTCACATCGTCTGTCTCGGTAATGGTGATGCCCTGTGCCACCGAGAGCATCACATGGGTGCTCTGATTCACGCCGTCCAGCGCGGTGCTTTCGTCGGCGGCCGCGTAGTCCGGGAACAGCGAGTACGGGTAGCCGTACAGCGCGTGGCCCGCATCGCCCTCCACCACAAGGCCCGGCTCACGCGCAAGGCCGAATTGTGCCATCACAGCATCCAGATTGGGCGTTTCGGTATAGCCGCTGGTGGTCAGCAGCACCTTGCCGCCGTTTTCCAGATAGGTCTGCAGCTGCGCGATCTCATCCACAAGGCCGTCAGCTGTAAAATCCGAAGCGGGGTTGCTGATGATGAGCAGATCACAGTCCTCCGGGATGGTGCCGGTGAGCAGATCCAGCGGCTGGGCATCGATATTCTGCGCCTTGAGCGCCTCGGTCAGTGAGGAGGTAAGCGCCTGCTCGCCGTGGTTGGTGGTGTAGTAGGCATGACTTTCTGCTGCGGCAGTCAGCTTGTAGATGGCAGAGCTGATCTGCTTTTCGCCGCCAAAGGTCACGTTGGCAGCGCCGGTGGTGTAGTAATCGGAGTAATCGTACTCGTAAAGTTCGGCGGCGTTCAGCACTTCGCTGTTCTCACCGCTGACCACGATCAGACTGCCGGTGGATGCATTCTCTGCGCCGTACTGCGCTGCAAAGGTCGGGTAAAGCGCCGGGTCCTTCTGCTCCCAGTGGAAGTGACCGCTCTCGTCGGCGTAGTGATCCAGCAGCTTGGTGATAATGGCATCCTCGCTGCCGGTCTCACAGAGATAATAAACGGTCACGTCCTGATCCAGGCTCTGCATCAGCTGCCTGGAGCTGTCGCCCAGCGTGTACATTTTGGCGGCAGAGAGGTCGAACTCGGTGTATTTTTTCGGGATGGCCCCCACCAGCAGATTGATCAGCACGGCCAACACGATGGCTGCTGCCAGAATGGCCGTGGAGTACAGTCCATTGCGGAACACCTTGCCGTTTGCGGAGGAAGAAAATTTGAAATTTTTCATGTTGTTCCCCTCCCCTCAGTTCCAGCGGCGCTTTTCCAGCCCCTGCGCCGTGAAGAACAAAAACAGCATGGTCACGGTCAGGTAGTACACCAGCGTCGGGATGGAAAAGCTGTTGTTGACAAACTCTTCAAACGGCGTGAACAGGCACAGCCCGCTGAGCACCGCGCTGAACGCTTCGGTCAGCCAGCTGCTCTGCAGCAGGAACAGTGCCGTCAGCACCACACAGCAGCCCGCAAAGGTCAGGCAACCCAGCGTAAAGCTGCGGGTACGCAGGCCTGCCACCACACTGAGCACTGCCGCAATGGCGGTGAACAGGGCCAGCGCCACTGCGCTGCCTGCGGTGAACATGCTGCGCAGGCTGGGCATCATGTAGGCCAGCAGCAGTGCGGCAACACCTGCCACCGCAGCAATGATCTGATTCTCGGTCAGGCTGGAAAGAAACACGCCAATGGCAATGGCGGCGCAGCCCATGAGATAATAGCACAGCAGAGCGGCCCAGTTTGCCAGCGTGGCCGTGCCGGTGGCACCCAGTGCGGCCAGTACAAGGATCATGACCGCATCGGCAAGGCACGGCAGTGCAAAGATGACGCACAGGGCAAAGAATTTGCCCAGCACGATCTCCCACACAGACACCGGGCTGGTAAGCAGCAGCTGATCGGTGCGGGTGCGGCGTTCCTCTGCAAAGGAGCGCATGGTGAGCACCGGGATATACAAAAGCAGCACAAACGTGGTGCGGTAAAGCGTGTAATAGCCAAAATCCGTCAGGCCGTAGCCCAGATTCAGGGCAACAAAATAGATGGCCGTTGCCGCCAGCATAAAGGCGGTGAGCACGTAGCCGATCATGCCATGAAAGCTGCTGCGGACTTCGCGTTTGAAAATGGCGGTCATTCCGTTTTCTCCTCCCCTTCATCCGATGGTGTTTCAGACTCGTTTTCGGTCAGTGCAAGGAACACTTCCTCCAGCGTCCTGTTTTCCGCTGCCAGCGCCAGCACCGTGCATCCGGCCTGCGAAAGGGCGCGGGACACCTCGGCGCGGCGGTCAGAAGCATCGGCACTTTCTGCGGTAAAGGTCACCTGTCCGTCGGCCTCGGATTCGATCTCCACCTTGCGGATGCCCGGAATGGAGCCGACTGCTTTCAGCACGGTCTGCCCCCCGCCCAGAGCGGTAGCGCGCAGACGGCTGCCGGGATTCAGCTTTTCGGCCAGCTGTTCCGGCGCACCCACCGCCACCAGATGCCCCTTGGAAAGGATCAGTACCTGACTGCACACTGCCTGCACCTCGCTGAGGATGTGGCTGGACAGGATGACCGTGTGGCTTTTCCCCAGCTCCCGGATCAGTCTGCGGATCTCGATGACCTGTGCAGGGTCAAGGCCCACGGTAGGCTCGTCCAGAATGATGAGCTGCGGCGCGCCCAGCAGTGCCTGTGCAATGCCCACCCGCTGGCGGTAGCCCTTCGAGAGGCTGCGGATGAGCCGGGGCAGCACCTCTTCCAGCCCGGTGCGGCGGGCAGCTTTGCGCACCTGTTCTTTGCGGTCGGCCTTCTTTTTGATGCCTTTCAGCTCTGCAGCAAAATCCAGATATTCCTGCACCGTCATTTCCGGGTAGAGCGGCGGCTGCTCGGGCAGATAGCCCACACAGACCTTGGCCTGCTGGGCCTGCTCCGGCAGGCTGAAGCCCGCCACCTTCACTTCACCGGAGGTGGGGGCAAGGTAGCCGGTGAGGATATTCATGATCGTGGATTTGCCCGCGCCGTTTGGGCCGAGCAGGCCGAAGATCTGGCCGTCGCCCACCGTAAAGGACAAATCTTCAATGGCAGGGTGCGTGCCATACTTTTTGCTCAGATGCGATACTTCGATCACAGCAAACGCTCCTTTTTCATCTAGTTCAATGCTGGTATATTTTAGACCGAAAATGTGTAAAAATTAAGACAATCCTGTGGCGGGATGCAAAAAGAATTCTTAAGAATGATTAAGGCCGCCCTTTCATATGCCAAAAAGGCAGCAAAAAAGCACCGTCTCCCAAAGGAAACGGTGCTCAGAAAACCATAATTACTTACGGCCGAAACGCTTGTTGAAGCGCTCAACACGTCCGCCGGAGTCAACCAGCTTCTGCTTGCCAGTGTAGAAAGGATGGCACTTGGAGCAAACTTCGACGTGGATCTCAGGCTTGGTGGAACGAGTCTTAATGACGTTGCCGCATGCGCAGGTGATGGTGCAGTCAACGTAGTTCGGATGGATACCCTGTTTCATTCTTTTCACCTCATTTCTGGTTCTGACTTATTGGGGCCATATTATAAATGTATGTGCCCATCACAACCTTCAATATCGGCTACCCCGTCGAGCGGCCTTGGAAACGATTGCCTTACTATTATAGCACGATTTCAAAAGAATGCAAGAGGAAATTTCGGCTTTTTCAGCACTTTTTAAGAAAAGTCGGTCTGTGCGGCGCTCTGCCCTTGCCTAACTGCGGCAAATGTGATACCATTTCCATGATAGAAAAAGGAGGCGTCTTTATGT
>ERZ779974.146-NODE-146-length-42653-cov-3.83288_pt1 | contig 42653 bp, 25 predicted proteins | sample MGYA00511026_ERZ779974 | MGnify/ENA primary metagenome ERZ779974 (study PRJEB29588, sample SAMEA2153010) | human gut metagenome | biome: human gut; feature: human-associated habitat; material: faeces | place: Denmark | collected 2008/2010 ... | reverse complement strand
TTACCGGACTCGTTTTTGCCGGTGGAATTGCCTGGGGATTACTTTCTAATAAGCTTTCGGATTATGAGGTGATAACTGCTGCCGGACAGAGAGCGCAGACTGTGTTGCCGGATGGTAGTAAGGTATGGCTGAATGCATCTTCAAAAATAGTTTATCATAATTCTTTATGGAGTTCGGATCGTCAAATCGATTTGTCGGGTGAAGCCTATTTTGAAGTGTCTCATGATAAACATGCTCCATTTATAGTAAATAGTAAGCAAATCAAGACTTGTGTGCTTGGTACGAAATTTAATGTGCGTGCACGCCAAGATGAGAATAGGGTAGTGACTACCTTGCTTCAAGGACTGGTACGGGTAGATTCTCCGCGAACGGAAGAGAATGGTTATTTGTTGAAACCGGGACAGACATTGAATGTAAATACGGATACTTATCAAGCAGAGTTAATTGAATATAACCAACCTACAGATGTGCTTCTCTGGATTAATGGCAAGTTGGAATTTAAGCAACAGTCTTTATTGGAAATAACCAATATTATGGAGAAGTTGTACGACATCAAATTTATCTATAAGGATGAAGCATTGAAATCAGAACGGTTTACCGGTGAATTCTCTACTGATAGCACTGCTGATGAGATACTGAATGTATTAATGCATACCAATCATTTCTCTTATAAGAAAGACGGACGGATTGTCCGAGTGATGAAGAAATAAGAGATAGGTTAGTGTTTCTAAAAGGCTGTCTAATTAGATCTTGACAGATTAAGGTTTGTTCGTTATATAAAGATGTGAAGTGCTCCCAAAAGTTAGATACATAACTTTCTGGGGGCATTTCACATATATGTAGTGGCAAACTGATTGGAATGGGATTTGATTAGATAGTCTTTAAAACGAGAAATCACCCTCACTACATGACTGAACTGCACTCCTTAAGTTTTGTGTTCAACTTTTGGGGTGCAGTTCATTGTAATGAGGGTGATTTTATGAACTTAAGGCCTGTTTGATAGCCTCTATTCTATATTTTTATAGTTATCTATTCATAAATACTTACTCACTTTTGGGTTCGTAAACATTAAATTCTGTAACATCCGTACGACCGTTTGTAGAGATAGTAATAATCTGATATTTCAGATATCGCGTAGTAATAGGAGAAATGAACGTAATATTCTGTGTACCACCGGAGATTGCTAATGAACTCAATGATTTCCATGTCGTACCATTTTCAGATTGTAATATTTCCACTTCTCTAGGAGCATATGCATTGACCCAATGATTCGTTTTGATACCTGTTAAAACCTTAGCTTCTCCTAAATCAACAGTAAACCAGAATCCTTTATTATTTAGAGCAACGTCAGTTCCAGTCTTGCCATCGATTAAATTATTGGGTGCGCCTTCTACTCCTTCTTCTACATTAATAATCCAGCCGGCACGATTACTGATAAGTTGGCTATTACTAGGAATACCGCTTTTTAGATTACAATAGGCAGCTTTATTAATAATGACAGGCAATGTACTTAAACTACTGCTAATAACAGTGTTCTTATCATTGGTAGTTACATTACTGATTGAGACACTGAAAGAGAAACTTGTTTTTTCCATGATACTGGCAAATATCGTCGGATCAACCGTCGCAGTGATTTCTTCAGAAGTCATCTGTCCTTCTTTGAGAGTAACCTGTGAGGAACTTAAAACGATCTGGCTTGCATCAAGCCCTTCTGTTTCACTTTTTGCACTTAATGCGATAACCATATCTGTAGAGACTGCTTTCTGTGTTTTTACAGTAAAAGCCATCTTAATTTCATCTCCTCCGATTCCATTCGCATCATGAGTCAGATTGAACTTTTTTACATTCCCCGATAAATAGTCATTTCTCTGTAGAGACACATACGTAGCATTCCACTCGTTAAAAACTTCTTCATCATCGCTACAGGACGAAATGAACGGGACAAACAAGCCGAGTAGAGTTGCTATTGATAGTGATTGAAATATATTTTTCATATGTACATACGATTAAATTATTACTATTTCCATTCGGTAGATTTATCTGTAGATAAAATACCGTCAATCCAGGTAGGAGTAGCAGAAGTAGTCAAAGTATGACCTTTGCCGGTTGCATCTTCGAATACATTGCCTTGTCCTTCATTGAATCGCCAATAGGCTTCCAAACCCACAGATTTTGGGCTAACTTGAGTCATGTTATTTTGAATTTGAGAAGCGGAACGAACTACAGACCATATACGTGCTTCGCTCATCAAAATCTTACAACCACTCCACCATGTATCGGCAGAAAACCAACTTATACTGGAAAAAATAGTGGGTCCCGATGGAATACTCAAGACACCTGAATCTATTCCGTTAATATAAAGACGGTAAGATGAACCGTCGCATACTAGAGCTAGATGTTGCCATTCATTAGGCTTAAAAGAATTGCTTGGATTCAAATAAAGACTATTACGGCCCACAACTTGTACTAATGAATGAGCCTTGAAATTTTCATTATCAGACTGCGGGTCTTCAAAACGCAACAAGATATTATTCAGGGCATCACCGTTACCATTACTAAAAATAGCACGATTTCGATTATTCATATTACTTACTTGAAAACGAACCTCTATCGTATATTGTGCATACGTTTCAGATGATTCTGCATATTTATTAGAAGTTAAATTAGCAGAACCGGTAAACATCGGGGCTGAAAACTCAATAATACTTTCAGCTAAAATAACAAAAGTTCCGGTATTTGCCATTGGTGAAATGCTTCCATCCTGCAATACAAGTTTTACAGGCAGCGCATATGATTCTCCTGACTTCATCATTTCCTGACTAAAAGCTTTCAAGGCAATAGAGAGGGCATCAGTGGCATACTGTCCGGCTTTCACTGTAATAGTTTCCGGTAGTGTATAATATCCTTCGGGCAACATTATATATCCGGTTCCATTAATGTGGTTATAAGCATCCAATACAGATTGGTCCGTGACCAACTTATAATGGTTGTCTGTAGAAGAAAGATTGCTAAGATGCACATTTAGAGTAGTAAAACTTTCGCCAGAGGCTTGTACAGTTACTTTTTGGCTTGTACTTGAAAGTGCTTCTTCAATATAAGCATGTGTGTCTAAAGCATCATATTTCGCATCTCCGCAACTTACCATACTTCCTAAGCCTGCTATAATTGCAGAGAAGTATAAAGTTCTTATATAATTCATACGTTTCATAGTTTACATTAATTTTTAAGTAATGAATGTGATGATGGATTCATAATCTGGATGGCACGACGTATATTCTTATATTCCGGTGAAGTACCAAATTCTGCTTCCATGTGATAAGTTCCTACCCCACCTTTACGGAAACCATTTCTAGGCTGCCAACGTGCCATGCCTTCCAAAGATTTCATACTATTCCCATAACGGTCGGTATAGGGATAACCGCCATCCATCGCAGCATCGGTCGCTTCGAAGTTTTCAGTCATTATAGTTCTTCTCGTAATTACCTCTTCGGTCATTACTCCGCCAAAAGTTTCTACCAACCCTGGTCCCCAAACCTTACCATCAATAAGTCGTTTGTCTAAATTTGAATCACTTCCCGGTTTGTAGGCTTGGATAATGAAATAATCAAAGTAAGTTCCAATTTCAGGCTTGGTAGTAATTCTTTGAGGTTCACCATCAATGACCAATAGTCTTCCTGTTCCGGATTTAGGTCCCAGATACTTGCCTAATTCGTCAATAAAGAAAAACAAATGTTCATCTGAATTGACTATATTTCCGGTGTAGGGTCCGGCCACAGGTTCGTAATCTATATCAAATCCATCATAACCATATAGATTTAAAGTATCTACAATCGCTTTTGCATATTTGCGGATTGAAGTTTCTACTGCTTCTATATTACTTTCGTCTGACGGGTATCCCCAAAAATCATTAATAGCTTCCTGTTTACTATTGTATCCCATTTCTTCCCAATTATCCAGTATATTCTGTGGAGTCAGTTTGTCTCCTACACCACCGATAATTGAACAGTATATAATTTTTGTACCTTTCATGTTCTGGCAAAAAGCCATATCCTTACGTTGAGCTTCAGAAAGATTCGTTCCATTATCCCAAATAGAAACAATATCTACGCTATCCGGAATACCAGCTAGAGAGCTTTTCATAAAAGCACCTTCACCACTCCAGCCACCAAACCAGCCAAAGGCAACTTGGTGATCTGTCTGCTTATAGGCACGCAAGGCCGCATAATATTCATCCGATACGATCGATTCGGGAAAAGTTTTTGCTTCCGACTCTGTCCAATCACTGCAACCGATTAATGAAGTCGTTGCCAATGATATGAGTACAATGTATAATAAATAAATTTTCTTCATAAAAGTCCTTTTTATGCATTATATAAATTAGTTCTTCTTAGCCCACTTTAATTCAGTAGCTTCATTATCAGCGCCACCAAGTTCTGACACTCCCAGGTCATAATTGGCTTTATTATTTTGTGCTTCTGTATAAGGGAAGCTTAAACGACGCATACCGCGTTGGCTGCTCACACCACAATCAGATAGATTATCAATGCAAGGATAAAGCTCCGGATAACCTGTACGGCGATATTCAGCCCATGCTTCCAATCCTAATGGATAATTGGCGATCCATTTTTGAGTAATGACACGTTGGAAATTCTTTCCATTTACGTTATCAGCCTCGCTGTCATCCCACATCACACTCACTGTATTGGTAATTGTAGCAGTAGCATTTTGCACAGCATCACTTTCATGTGATACGACAGGAGCTTCGTCAATCTTCAAGTATTCAGTGGCTGAAACCTGATATTGTTCCATTGACAAATTAATACCATCTTCGTAATAGGCTTTTGCTGTTTTAGAACCGACATTCCAACCACGCAATTTTCCTTCTGCACGTAAAAATGCTGTTTCTGCAGCACAGAAAACCATTAATTTAGAAGTTGCCGTATATGCAGGAATAGAGAATCCCGCTGCATCTGCCTTTTTAAAATCGGCATCTCCTGTACGCATACCTACATATTTATCTGTTTTTCCGGCAAGGGTAGACTTATTAAAGAACTTCGGCATACGTGGATCGTTATATGCATTCATATAATCTACAATATTTGCATTCACACGCAGATCACCCCAACTTACAGCTGCCAGTTGATATGGATTACTCTGTGTGCCACAAGAAAGCATAGCATTATCCGAATTACTTTCAATCAATCCTGCTTTATGTGTTACTGCTGCTTCAGCTGCCTCTTGAGCAATGCCAGGCCATGTTCCGCTGATTCGCATAGCAACACGTAAACGCATTGAATTGGCTAGCTTAGCCCAACCTGAATAATTTCCATCGAAAACCGGGTCATTGGCACCTAATGGTGCGTTACCATTAGTCTCTACATAATAATTATAAAGAACGTCAGCAGCATTAGCTAAATCACTTAATATATTTGCATAAACTTGTTCCTGAGTATCATAAGAAACATAAAAATTACCTTTCTTTACTTGACTATAAGGCATCGGTCCATAACAGTCTGCTACACGAAGCATCGTTATTGCACGTATCATACACGCAAAAGCATAATAATGTCCCGTAGAATTAGTTGCTTCCTGTATTTGGAAAAAGTTTCCATATATTTTTTCAAACGGAGTGTTCCAGGGGGTAGCATTCCAGGCATCACTCTGATTGAATGTGCTGAAGTTTGTACCACTCCATGTGTTAGAACAGCATAGATAGCCACCTAACTGTCCCACCATCTGATCTTGCATTTGAGAGTCATTCTGCTGAATATTCACAATTGTTTCAATCATAGACTTCATCAAAGTCGCAGGGTCTGCATCATGAATTTGATATTGATTCGTATTATACTCCTCAAATTTATCGGTACAACTTCCTGCCAGTAACAACAGAGCGGCACCGACTGTGATATTTCTTAAATATTTTCTCATAACATTAGCTTTTTCTTTTAGAATTGAACTTTCACATTAAAACCGAAGTTACGCAAGCTGGGTTGCATAAAGTAGTCTACATTCATATAATAGTTACTGGAGGTAGAGGCAGACAATTCCGGATCGAATGGAGCTTTACAGTAAATCATCCATAAATTACGTCCTACAACACCCAAAGTAACATTAGCTACATTTTTAAACCATCTTTTAGGAAGTGTATAGTTTAGGCTCAATTCCTGCAAACGTACATTGGTTGCACTGTATAGATAATAACGACCGTAGCCACCTTCACCTGTACCAATAGTCTGGTAATACTTTTGGGCGTTAACTTTACCGTTATTAATAGGTATACCACCATTATCACGAGCTGTTGCAGATGTTTCGGATACTCCATAATAATCTAAAATACCTTGAGTAGCCGAATAAGCTAATCCGCCTACACGGGCTGATAATACAACTCCTAAATCAAGTCCTTTATAAGTGAAATGATTGGTCCATCCGAGGTTGAAATCAGCATCCAGATTGCCTACTTTTACTGGAGTGTTTGATGAAGTGATCCCCAGATTACCATTCTGATCGACTTTTATATTACCGTTATTGTCTTTTGTCAGTTGGTTGTATACATAGATATCAGTCATGGAACCTCCTTCTGTCAGGATGACGCGAGGAGCTACATTCTCTTTACCTAACCAACCCACATTCATTTCATCCATTTGGATAGCTTCTCCTGTCACAGGATTCACGCTGCCGCTTGCCAGTCGTTTCACCTTGTTACGGTTTAGAGTGAAGGTTGCATTAGAAGACCATCCGAATCCTGCCCATTTATCACTGAATCCTAAAGCTAATTCAATACCCTGATTTTGTACGTTACCAGCTTGTACAATCGCTTGTTTATATCCGGAAGAAGAGGGGATATCTACCTTAAATGTTTGGTTCAGTGTATTAGAACGATAGTAAGTAGCGTCTAAATTAAAACGATTTCCCCAGAATTTCAAGTTCAAACCGATTTCCCAGGATTTAGTCTTTTCAGGTTTCATATTGTCCATCGGATATACGGTCGGATTTGCCCAGTTATGTGTCTGGCTGTTGTATTCGTACCCCGGATTAGTAAGGAAACGATCGAAAGAAGAGGCTACCACTGTATACGAACCGCGTATTTTAGCATAAGAAATCACCTCTGGTAGTTTAACCATTTCTGATAATAAAGCCGATAAACCGACTGACGGATAAAAGAACGATTTTTGTTTGGAGAATGCGAGTTTTGAATCCCAGTCATTACGTCCGGTTACGGTTAGATACAGTTGATTTTTCCAACTTAATTCAGCACTGGCAAAAATACTTTGAATTTCATCTTCATATCCGGTAGGGTCCGGTTTATAGTTGGCGGAGAAATTAATATTGTTGATCTGGAAGAAGTTGGGAATAACCAGGTCACCTGCAATATATAACTGATCCATTGAAGTATGATATATGGAAGCACCAACATTGGCTGTTAAATGAAAATCACCAAATGTTTTATCTATATTAGCCAGGAAATCGGCATATAAAGAACGTTCCTGACGCATGGCATCTTCAAAACCACCGCTTACACCACAGAATGTTGTTAATGTAGAAGCAGATTTTTCGTTTTTATTCCGGTAGTCGGAGTTGTCCAGATTGACACGACCGACAACATTGAGCCAATCTGTAGCCTGCCATTTCAAAGAAGCGTTCATCATATAACGTTTCTTGTTGGAGGTACGGTTGATGCGATTTTGTATCCAATATGGATTTTGTAATGACAAACTTGCATCACCATAAGGCCAATATTGTTCCATATAGCCGTAGTTAGTATTATAACGTTCATACAAACGAATTTCGTCAAAGTTGTCTCCACGAGGGAATAGATACAGTGATGGGAGAGGGTTATAATACTGTCCTTGAGAAACCATATTTTTGTTGTTCTGAACGATATATTGTGCACCGATATCCAGAGTAAGTTTATCATTCAGGAAATGGGTGGTATTACGTGCCGTAAAATTATAACGGTTATAGGAGTTATTCGGAAGAATTCCACCGGAGTTAGTTGTAGAAGCAGAAAGATAGGTCTGGTTTTTGGTATTTCCTGTAGATAATGCTACCGAATTGATAACATTGGAGCCTGTTTCAAAGAAGTCAGATGGGTTATATCGACGGTTTGTCAATTCTCCCCAGCTGAATAATCCGGAACTTGTACCATAACGGTTCTGCATATCCGGCATAATATATGCTTTAGAGAAAGTAGTACTGTTGGATACTGTTATGGTAGTTTTCTCTGTTTGGCCTTTTTTAGTAGTAATTAAAACAACACCGTTTGCCGCAGCAGAACCATATAATGCTGCCGCAGAAGGACCGGTCATCATACTAATACTAGCAATATCATCCGGATTTAAGTCAGCAACAGCATCTGATCCTCCCATCTCTCCAAATAATCCTTCGCCACCGCTTTTTCCTGTATTAAAAATAGGTACACCATCAATTACATACAATGCATTGTTATCTTTAGTCAGAGATTTCATACCACGCATAACAACACGTGTGGCACCACCAGCACCGGTTGCACCACTATTAATTTGAACACCGGCAACCTTTCCTGATAGTGAATTCATAAAATTGGCGTCCTTTACAGCTGTCAATTCGTCACCTTTTACCTCTTGTACATTATAACTTAACGCCTTAGTTGCACGCTTGATACCCAATGCAGTAACAACTACTTCGTCCAATACTTGCGTATCTTCTCCTAAGGTTACTTTTATAGGTTGTGCGTTGGCAAGCGTGATTGTTTGGGAGAAAATCAGTTTCATATACTTTCTCTAGATCCAATGCTTGTTAGATAAATAGATTAAATGTTCTATTTTTAAGATATCAGGCTAAATACAATTGAGCAAAATCAATGAATGAAAGAAAAAGTTAGTATGATTGCACATGAATATGCAGTAATTAAATTGTTTTTATTCATATATGCGGTATGAATATTCGATAAAAGACGTTTTTTCAGGAATGTTCCACACCGAGAATCACTTCGTTTCTCGGTGTGGAACATTTTGATTCTTTAAATGGAACCTAACAAATCATTTAAAGAATAATAATAACTTGCTTTATAGTAGTTGTTTTCTTCTAGTTAGTGCAGATAATACAAAGAACGGAATCTTTTCATTTGATTAATATTATCAATATTAGATATTATTCTATCACTACGCGGGCGATAAAAAGAATAAATTGCAATAATATCATCCTTTTTTTATTTGAATTACGTTTGGCTAAAGTGGAAATCCCTGCGGTTTTCGAAACACTCCTGATAACAAGATGCATATTCTAAATTATAGGTAATCTGAATATGCGTTTTTTAATATTATACTCACTTTTATCCTATATCAATTATTGGTCCATTTTTCATTGTACATACAATTTGCATGCAAATGTATTAATCTAGAGATTAAAGTTAGTCAATAATTGAGCATTCCTTATTCTTTCCTCTTTTTCAAAGTATGCTAAATAGTGCTCGGTTACAGATAAGTTAGAGTGTCCCAAGCTTTCAGAAATATATGAGGTTTTCGCACCTCCACGTTTTAATACTGTAGCAAAAGAATGCCTTGCCGTGTAAGTCGTCAACTGAAAAATTCCAATGTCTTGGGCTATTTTTTTAAGTCTTCTGTTACATTTGGTTATAATACGCCGTACCAATCTAATCTTTTCAAAGGCATCTTCAGTTCCTCTAGCATATTTAAAAATATACGTTTGCGGGCTTAATCTTGGATTACCCCATTTTTGAATAATATTCCACATTTCAGGAGTAATGATTGCATGTATCTCTTTGTTATGTTTGGTAGTTCGAGATGTCTTAGAGCGTACAAAGCATATTTCTCCATCCATAATATTTGAATACTGAAGAAATAATAAATCCATAAAATTAATGCCATTACATAAATAAGAAAACACCCAGAGATCCCTAAATTCTTCTATATCTTTTGTTTCACATTGATAGGACATTACTTTTTTTATTTCAGAAAGAGTAAGTGCTAATTTACGTCCACACCCTTCAGGAATTTCATATTTATTCTTTCCAAAAGGAAAAGATGATTCTTTTATAATACCATCATGTACAGCACGATTTAAGACACACTTTAAAGCTCGGAAATAAATACTTATGCTTGAATAGCTTTTACCTTCTGATATCCAAAATTTTTCACAACGTTTAAGCCAATCAATTGTAATGTTTTCCAAAGGTATAGTGGAACCTCCGAAATCTTCTAAACTTTTTAAAGCACTTTGATAATTTAGGTAAGTGTTTGCTTGTTCATAGGCTTCCAGTTCTTTCATTTTTAAGCGAAAAGCACTGCGCAAAGTCATATCATTCATCTGCCTTCCTAACCTGACGCTTAATGTTTCAATACTAAATTCTCCTTTTGTTATCAGTTCATTAACTTGTTGCTTAATAGTTGAAAAACTACTCTCTATATCTGATCGAATTTCTGCCAATAACCGGCTTTTTACTTTTAATAACCTTGCCCAATCTTCTTTTGACACTTCCTTCCCAGTTGAGTAATATTTTTGCTTTCTTCTATATACCACTTGAACTTTAACAGGAAACTGTCCACTCTTTTTTGCTCTTCTGGTATCTAATATGGTTAAAACCGAAATTCCATCTTTTGAATATTTGAACATAAAATGAATATTTATATCTATACAATAGGTAAAGCATACATATATTGTATGCAAAATGTATGCAAATGTAATAAATCAGTCTGATTTTAATAAGTACATAAGATTCTATTTATCAAATATTTGAGTATTTATTTTTCAATTAGGAATCTTTCTATTCTATTTTTTTCGAAAAAAATCTTATCTTCGTTTAGTAAGGTTACAACATAAAATGTATTACTATTGAATAAGCGCTTATGGAATTTATTTTAAGTATAACCTTTAAATTTATTAATTATGAGAAACAGAGATACATGAAACCTTTGTGTGAAAACGGTAATCTCATTTACCGCCTCTAATTACAAATTCTCTAAAAACTATTTCTAATTAAAAAGAATAAGATGAAAGAAATTATAAAACACAAGTTTTCATACTTGTTATTCTTCCTTTTGTTGGTTTCGTGTTTTGCTTCAGCTTATGGGCAAGAACGAACGATCACTCTTAATCTATCGAAAGTACCCTTGAACACTGCTTTGAAAGAAATTGAGAAACAAACTTCAATGTCAGTAGTCTATAACACAAATGATGTCGATATAAATCGTGTCATATCTATCAAGGTAACAAAAGAATCTTTGAATAATGTAATGAATCAGTTATTCAGAGGAGTAAATGTCAGTTTTTCAATAGTAGATAATCATATTGTACTTTCTGCGAAGAGTAATAAAGAAGAGCAGCAGAAAAAAACACCAATTACTGCAAGTGGTACTGTTACTGATTCAAAAGGAGAACCATTGATTGGAGTTAGTATTTTGGTAAAAGGAACTTCAAATGGTACTATCACTGATATGGATGGAAATTTCAAAATACAAGCAGCTAAAGGTGATGTACTTGAAGTATCCTATATCGGTTATGCCTCCCAAGCAATCACGCTTACTAGTGCACAACCCTTGAAGGTTACCTTAGGAGAAGATACGCAGGTGTTGGACGAAGTAGTCGTTACTGCATTAGGTATTAAGCGCGCAACTAAAGCATTAAGCTATAATGTGCAAGAAGTAAAAGGTGATGAATTGACAACTGTAAAAAGTGCCAATTTTATGAACTCACTGGCTGGAAAGGTGGCTGGTGTTAATATCAATGCATCTTCATCCGGTGTTGGAGGGGCTACGCGTGTAGTTATGCGTGGTACCAAATCTATATCTTCAGACAATAATGCTTTATATGTAATTGATGGTGTTCCTATTTTTAATACAAATAAAGGTGACACTAACGGACAATATTCAGCCCAACCGAGAGGAGAGGGTATATCTGATATCAATCCGGAAGATATTGAAAGTATGTCTGTATTAAGTGGACCAGCTGCTGCGGCCTTGTATGGTTCTAATGCAGCGTCTGGTGTAATTTTAATTACTACTAAGAAGGGAAAAGAAGGTAAGGCACGAATTATTATTTCTAATAATTCTACTTTTTCCAATCCTTTTATAATGCCTGAATTCCAAAATTCTTATATAAACCGTGCAGGTTCCTTTGCTTCATGGGGAGATAAAGCGTCTTCTCTTTTCGGGACTTATGAACCAAAAGATTTTTTCAATACTGGTACCAATATTCAGAATAACGTTTCTTTATCTGTTGGTAATGAAAAGAATCAAACTTATCTATCTGTAGGTACTACTAATGCAACCGGTATCATTCAAAATAGCAAATATGACCGTTACAATTTTACATTCAGAAATACTACAAAATTCTTGAAGGATAAAATGACATTAGATGTGGGGTTTAGCTATATTATCCAAGAAGATCTTAATCTAATGGCACAAGGTGAATATTTCAATCCACTACCAGCCGTATATCTATTCCCGCGTGGCGAAAACTTTGAAGCTGTGAGGATGTATAAAACGTATGACACAACTCGTAAGATTGATGTACAGAACTGGGGATGGGGTGATCCTGGATACAGTATGAAAAATAATCCATATTGGGTAGCTAATGAGATGAACCATGGTATGAAAAAACAACGCTACATGGCTAATGCCAGTTTAAAATATGAAATTTTAGATTGGCTTGATGTGACAGGGCGTGTCCGCATTGATAATGCAACCAATGATTATTCAGATAAAAGAAATGCTTCTACTGACCTTTACTTTACTAATAGTTCTATTTATGGATTCTATAAGTACTATAAAGCTGACGATAGACAGGCTTATGCAGACGTGATGGCTAATATTAATAAACGCTTTGGTGACTTAAGTTTAAGTGCTAATATTGGCGGTAGTTTTACTCAAACTTATTATGACGAAAGAGGATTCCAAGGTGGTTTGAAAGATATGTCTAATGTTTTTAGTCTATATAATATGACTACTACCTTGGATAAAGATACTTATCCTATAGAAAGTGGATATAAACAACGTACCAACTCTATTTTTGCTAGTGCGGAAATTGGCTGGAAGAGTATGTTATATATGACTTTAACCGGACGTAATGATTGGGATTCAGCATTGATTAATACAGAACAATCATCTTTCTTTTATCCATCAATAGGACTTTCAGGAGTAATTTCCGAAATGGTGAAATTACCCAAAGCTATTACTTATTTGAAAGTACGCGGTTCATTTGCTTCAGTAGGTGCTCCTATTCCTAAGAATCTTTCTTCTAACAAAACGTATGAGTGGGACCCTGCGACTAGTCAATGGAAATTACAAACTTACCGTCCTTTGCCTAAACTTTATCCTGAACGTACAAATTCTTGGGAGGCTGGTTTGAATGCCAAATTCTTTAATAATAGTTTAAGTTTGGAAGTTACCTGGTATAAGGCTAATACTCGCAAACAAACATTCCAGGTTCCTTTGTCAGGAACCGCTGTATATGCGACTATGTATGCACAGTCTGGTAATATTGAGAATAAAGGTATGGAATTTTCTTTAGGGTATAATAAATCATGGGGAGATTTCTCATGGAATTCCAATTTGACTTTTAGTTTTAATAAAAATAAGATTGTAGAACTCTTGGATGATGCAGTGGATGATGAAGGTAATCACTATAGTTTGAGTGAGATAGATAAAGGTGGCATTGGATCGGCTAAAGTTATTCTTCGTAAAGGAGGAAGCATGGGAGACATGTATGTCACTAATCGTTTGAAACGTGATAACGAAGGAAATGTATTTATTGATAAAGCGAGCCAGAATGTGAAAAAAGAGGATATAAAGAATTCGGATGAGTTTATTCATATTGGCTCTGTATTGCCTAAGAGCAATTTAGGCTTTAGAAATGATTTCTCTTATAAAGGCATTAGCTTGGGATTCATGCTTGCTGCCCGCTTTGGAGGTATTGTTATCTCACCAACACAAGCTGTAATGGATCAGTTCGGAGTATCTAAGGTCACAGCTTTAGCACGTGATAATGAAGGTGTTCCTGTAAATAATGGAAAAGTGGATCCCCAGACTTATTATACAGAAGTGGGTGGAATAAGTGGATTGATGTCTAACTATGTATATAGTGCTACTAATGTTCGTTTACAAGAGTTATCGGTGGGCTATTCACTTCCAGCCAAATGGTTTAATAACAAATGTAATCTTAGTTTGTCAATAACAGGTCACAACTTGTGGATGATTTATAATAAAGCACCATTTGATCCGGAAGCTACCGCTTCTACTGGTACTTATTATCAAGGTGTTGATTACTTTATGCAACCAAGTTTGAGAAGTTGGGGATTTAATGTAAAAATACAGTTTTAACGATAAAAGAATAACCAAATGAAAATATATAAATTCATAACGCAGATTTCTATTGCAGGCTGTATGCTTGTTGGAACTCCAATGTTACAAGGATGCATGGATAATAGCTTGAATGATCCGTTGGGAAAAGTTTCGGAAGAAGAACTTGGACGAGATGGATTTGCTGCCAATGCTTTCTTCTTGACTTTATGTGATTATGCATATCCCATAGCTACTGAAAACATTTATAATACCAATGAATCCTTGATTGGTGACTGCTATGGACGTTATCAGGTAATGGCAACAGATAAGTTTAAAGGGGCAAATTTTGCTACATATAATGCACCCGAGAACTGGTTAAACTGGCAGTTTGCAGATGATAATGTAATGGTATTGACGTATGGTGCATGGAATAAAATAAAGAATGTAACCCAAGGGACAGGGGTTAACTTTGCATGGGCACAGATCCTAAGAATTGCGACAATGCATCGTATGCTTGATATGTATGGGGCACTTCCTTATTCCCAAATTTCAAGTGATAAACTTTCGACTCCTTACGATACAATGGAGGAAGCATATCATGCAATGTTTACTGATCTGACTGATGCAATTAATGTAATGACTGTTTATGTGACCGAAAATCCAAACAACAGAACGATGGCTAAGTATGATAAAGTTTATGACGGTGATTTTGAGAAATGGGTGAAATTTGCAAATTCACTGAAACTACGTATGGCCATTCGTATTCGTTTTGCAGATCGTGAATATGCCAGACAGATGGCGGAGGAAGCTATTAACCATTCTATAGGGGTAATTACTTCCAATGAAGATAACGCAACTTCTTTAGGCACTAAAAATCAATTGTATACGGTATTAGTGCAATGGCCTGACCAATGTGTCTCTGCCGATATTACATCTTATATGAAAGGATACAACGATCCACGTATGTCGAAATATTTTAAAAAGAAAACGAGCGATAAAGGAGATGATGATTATGTGGGTATGCGCGCAGGTTTGTCTTATGGTAATGATATTACCGGACCGACTTTCTCTAGAATAAATGTTGGAGAGATGGATCGTACTTTATGGATGAGTGCAGCTGAAACAGCTTTTAATAAAGCTGAAGCGGCAATGTTAGGATGGGATGTAAAAGGAGAAACGGTGAAAGATTTGTATGAATCAGCTATCAGACTTTCCTTTGCACAATGGGGAGTATCGGATGGTATTGACCAATACCTGAATGATGAATCAAGTACTCAGGCTGATTATGTAGATCCTAATGAGAATAAGGGGAATGAAAGTGCTATTAGTTCTATAACTATCAAATGGAAAGATGATGCTGGTGAGGAAGAAAAACTGGAAAGATTAATAACCCAAAAATGGATTGCAATGTGGCCTTTGGGACAAGAAGCATGGAGCGAGTATCGTCGTACTGGGTATCCGCGTTTTTTCCCGTTATTGAATGGAAATGTAACCAATCTTCCTTCCGCTAATCGTATTCCGTTCCCACCATCGGAATATATTCGTAATGCTGCTAATGTAAATGCTGCTGTAAGTAAATTGGGTGGCGCTGATAATTATCAGACTAAGGTTTGGTGGCAGCGTAGGGATAAGTGAATAATAGTATAATCTATATTAATATAAATAGTATGAGAAAGATATTCTATTTTATAATGTTGTTATTTGGCATAACGGTTGCGAATACAGCGTGTGATGATTGGACAGACATGGAACCAAAATTCCAGGAAGATATGACTCAGTCGTCACTTCCGGAAGAATACTATGCCCAGCTTCGCGCTTATAAGAAAACAGATCATCCGGTTGCTTTCGGATGGTTTGGTAATTGGACCGGAAATGGAGCTACTTTAGAAAAATGTTTAGCCGGACTTCCTGATAGTGTGGATTTTGTTTCTATTTGGGGTAACTGGAGAAATTTGACAGAAGCGCAAACAAAAGATTTGCGTTATGTACAAAATGTAAAAGGGACTAAAGCTTTGATGTGTTTTATTGTTCAAAATATCGGTGACCAATTGACTCCCGAGGAATATAAAGATAATTATCTGGAATTCTGGGGATGGAATGAGAATAAGGAAGAAGCTATAAAGAAATATGCCCATGCAATATGTGATAGTATTGATAAATATGGATATGATGGCTTTGATATTGACTATGAGCCTAATTTTGGTCATCGAGGTAACATGAGTGGAAGTGATGAGAATATGTTGTTGTTCATTCAGACCTTGGGAGAAAGAATCGGACCAAAATCGGGTACAGACAGGCTATTAGTAATTGACGGTGAGCCACAAAGTATTGTATCGGAGTCAGGTCCTTATTTTAATTATTTTATAGTGCAGGCTTATGATTCTCCAGGAGATAATACTGGACGTGACAATTTGGATAGCCGTTTAAACTCTACAATAAGAAACTTCGATGGGCATTTGACTGCAGAAGAAGTTGCTAAGAAATATATTGTAACTGAAAACTTTGAAAAATGGGCTTTGTCTGGTGGGGCTGATTTCACTGATCGATATGGAAATAAAATGAAGTCATTGGAAGGTATGGCACGTTGGACACCTATTATTAACGGGAAAAAATGTGTAAAAGGAGGGGTTGGAACTTATCATATGGAGTATGAATATACAATTGATGGTACAGAAGAATCTTATCCTTATTTGCGTAATGCTATCCGCATTATGAATCCACCGGTAAAATAATAAATTTAAAGATATAATAATTATGAGATATCTGGTAAAAAATAAAAATACAATAATGTTCGCCTTTGCCATATTGCTTTGTGCAATTATAGCAAGTTGTGAAGATGCAAAGTATGATACTATCGGCAGTAGAATTTATTTAGCTGAATCCAGTAGTTTGTCTTATGAGTCCAAAAAGGTAACAGTAGCCGAAGAGGGTAGTGTTGTCACTGTGACTCCGCGGTCGGGACAAATTGCAACAGAAGATATAGAAGTTACTTTGGGACTAAGTCCGAAATCGTTGGAAGTATATAATACAAAAAGTGGTACGAACTATAAATCTATGCCGGAAGGTTCATATTCTTTTGATCAAAAGACAGTGGTTATAAAAAAAGGAGAATTAGTGGCTCCTACTGTTAAAGTAACAATTGATCCGTTGACAAAGGAAATGCTTGATTCTGGTGATAAATTTGCACTACCGGTTGCTATTACTGCTGTATCAGGTGGGCAACAAACTTTGGAAGGTGCAGATGTGATGATTTATATCATGGATCAGGTTATTATAACCTCTGCACCAGTGTTGACGGGTACAAAACCAATTACTATGGAAATGCGTCAGGATTATACAGTAACTCAATGGTCACTTGAAATGCGTATTAATATGAGCGAACTTGGGGATGGGGTGACTCCTGGAGTTGGTTATCCTGGTCCTCCTAGCTATCAGAATCAAGCAATATTTTCTGCAGGTCCAGGTAATGGTATCGCAGAAGATGGTGAAATTTATATCCGTTTTGGTGATGGCCCGATTCCTGGTAATATTTTGCAGATAAAAACACAAGGTACTCAAGTAAATGCTGCTACTAAGTTTAAAAATAATCAATGGTATCATTTAGCATTTGTTTGTGATGGAGTGAAATTGACTATTTATGTAAATGGAAATATTGATGCAACATTAGATCTTCCAAGAAAACCTTTGCGTCTTGTTAAGAATAGTTTTGGTATATGCAATGGTGATTGGATGGTTACAGATGCTATAGTTAGCGAAGTACGTTTTTGGACTACTGCTATTTCACAGTCGCAGATTCAGAATAATATGTTTGCGATAAATCCGGGTACGGATGGCTTGGAGGCTTATTGGAAATTGAATGAAGGGGCAGGAACCGAGTTTAAAGACGCAACTGGTCATGGAAATAAAGCCACGGCGCCTAATGGAGTTGTCAGATGGGTAGATGGCATTAGATCAGATGGTAAATAATATAATATTCAAATGATGTAATTATGAGATTGAAAAATATAATATGGAAAACAGTAGTGATGTCATTAATGGCATCACCACTGTGCATCTCTTGTGACGATGATGACGAAGTTACTGTAAATTCTAAGTTTTATCTTTCTACGAAAGTTTTTCCGGTAGATTCTTATGAAGCATCGTTGTCAGTGATTACTTCAGGTGATGGAATAAAATGGAAATCTATCGGAACTGTAACTATTTCAAGAAGTGGCACACAATATATTAAGTTTTCGAAAGCTATTGAAACGCGTTATTTAAAGTATTATGTGAAACAAGGTCCCAATACGGTCAGCCTTACGGAATTTGACCTATATGCGAAATAATTAATAGGTTATTGAAAATTTTTAAGTCCCACTTTTTCGTATTTTCGGATAAAGTGGGACTTATTATATAAGTTAATAAATAAAAAAAGAAAAAGATTGATTGTTTAATAGTATCATATTGATTGTATTACTATTATATAATAACTTTTAATAGCAAGAAAAACATGAAATTATCTATTATTCTACGGTTCTGTTTATGGTTTATGGGAATTAGTATGGCGTTTCCGTCTCTCTCTCAAACTATGTTAGTAACTAATGGGAATACAAGTTCTAGGATCATTTTGAAAGAGAATAATCAAATATCGTGGACAGCTGCAAATTTGTTACAAACATTTATTCAAAAAGTAACCAGTTGTAAGCTGCCTGTTGTTATAAGTCAAACTCCTCGAAAAGGAGATATTCTCATTGGTGGTCAATCTCCAGCGGAAGTAACAGAGGATGGATTCTCTATTTCTACTCAAGATGGTATTCTAAAAATATCTGGTAAAGAAAACGGTGTTGTATATGGGGTTGTTACTTTATTGGAGCAATATTTGGGTATCGATTATTGGGGAGAGAATGAATATTCTCTTACCCCTTCAAAAACGGTGAACTTACCCTTCATTAATAAAGTCGAGAATCCGGGCTTTCGTTATCGTCAGACACAATGTTATGCTATCCATACAGACTCTATTTATAAGTGGTGGAATCGTTTAGAGGAACCGAATGAAGTGTTTGCTGCCGGTTATTGGGTGCATACTTTTGATAAGCTTCTGCCTTCATCCATTTATGGGAAAGAACATCCGGAATATTATTCTTACTTCAAAGGAAAACGCCACCCGGGAAAGGCCAGTCAGTGGTGTTTGAGTAATCCGGAGGTTTTTGAGATTGTTGCTCAACGTGTTGATTCTATTTTCAAAGCAAATCCAGATAAACATATCATGTCTGTAAGTCAGAATGATGGTAATTATACAAATTGTACGTGTGATGCTTGTAAGGCAATTGATGATTATGAAGGAGCATTATCAGGAAGTATCATCACTTTTCTGAATAAGTTGGCTGCCCGTTTTCCGGATAAAGAATTTTCCACATTGGCTTATCTATATACGATGAATCCTCCGAAACATGTGAAACCTTTGCCGAATGTGAATATTATGTTATGTGATATTGACTGTGACCGTGAAGTAACTTTGACGGAGAATGCTTCGGGAAAAAAGTTTGTGAAAGCCATGGAAGGATGGTCTAAGATTACCAATAATATTTTCGTGTGGGATTACGGTATTAACTTTGATAATTATCTGGCTCCATTTCCTAATTTCCATATTTTACAGGACAATATCCGTCTTTTCAAAAAGAATCATGCCACCATGCATTTCTCTCAAATAGCAGGGAGCAGGGGAGGAGATTTTGCAGAACTTCGCGCTTATTTAGTGTCAAAGTTAATGTGGAATCCAGAAGTTAATGTAGACTCATTGATGCAACATTTTCTGCATGGATATTATGGGGAAGCAGCGCCATATCTTTATTAGTACATAAAGATAATGGAAGGCGCATTAATTGGTAGTGGACAGAGGTTGTGGATATATGATTCACCTGTATCACATAAATATGGCATGTTAAAGCCTGCTTTGATGCGTCGTTATAATCATTTATTTGATTTGGCTGAAAAGGCTGTTGCAGCAGAACCCGATTTCTTAAAACGAGTTCAACGGGCACGTCTGCCAATTCAGTATTCAGAACTGGAGATTGCACGAACAGAGACAGAAAAAGATTTGGTAGATATTAATAAGAAGTTAGACCTTTTTGAGGAACGCGTGAAAGAGTTTCAAGTTCCTACATTGAATGAGCGTTCCAATTCACCGGTAGACTATTGCAAATTGTATCGCGAACGTTACATGCCGCAGAAAGAAAGAAGTTTAGCTTTGGGTGCAAAAGTTACTTATCTAATTCCTCCTACCGGAAAATATGCGGCATTAGGAAAGAACGCATTGGTTGACGGTTTGTTTGGTGGAGCAACCTTTGTTGATAGCTGGATTGGTTGGGAAGGAACCGATGGTGCATTTGTTATAGATTTGGGCGAAACAAAAGAGATACAAAGTGTGGAAACAGATTTTCTTCATCAAATAGGGGCCTGGATTCTTTTTCCTCTAAAGGTGGTTTATTCATATGCTGAAGACGGTGAGCATTATACACATTGGAAAACGATTGATTTACCGGAAGAACGTACCGGTGAGGTAAAATTCCGTGGAGTCAAGGCTGAATCAGCCGAACCGATAAAAACTCGTTATGTGAAAGTAGAAGTCACCGGAACGAAAGAATGTCCGACTTGGCATTATGGTGTAGGCCATCCTTCGTGGTTCTTTATAGACGAAGTGATAATAAAATAAAAAAAGTAGGGGGGAGACGTTAGTAGTTTCCCCCTTTTAGTTGTATTATATATAGATGGGTCAGAAAAATGTTTTTTTTCATCTATATACTATGATTTATGCAACAGAATAAAACTGCTTCTCAACGAAAAACTATTAACCCGGCTTGCTGGGTACCTACTGCTTATTTTGCAATGGGACTTCCCTTTATTGCTATTAATCTGGTTTCTGTTTTCATGTTTAAGGATCTTGGAATTTCGGATACGCAAATTGCATTCTGGACTTCTCTGATTATGATGCCTTGGACACTGAAATTTTTGTGGAGCCCTTTTCTTGAAATGTATCGGACGAAAAAATTCTTCGTATTGATTACAGAATTATTGAGTGGTGTATTGTTTGGAGTAGTAGCCTTTTCTTTGTTTTTCGATTACTTTTTCGCCATAAGTATCTCTACGATGGCAGTGATTGCTTTTAGTGGAGCAACGCACGATATTGCTTGTGATGGTGTATATATGGCTGAATTGAACAAAGAAGATCAGGCAAAATATATCGGAGTTCAAGGTGCTTTTTATAATGTAGCCAAATTGGTTGCTAATGGAGGATTAGTTGCTATGGCAGGAGCATTGGCAGAGCACTTCGGAGCAATAGAAGGTGCTTCGATAGATGCTAACAAAGGAGCATATTCATCTGCATGGATGATTATTTTCGGCGTAATTGCGGCAATAATGGTACTGATCGGTATTTATCATATAAAAATGTTACCTTCTACACAGGTTCCGTCAACAACAAAGAAAACTGCATCGGAGGTTGGGCACGAATTGGTAGCAGTCATTGCTAACTTCTTTACTAAAAAGCATATTCTTTATTACATCTGTTTTATTATTTTATATCGTTTGGCAGAAGGCTTTATCATGAAAATAGCTCCGCTGTTTTTACGTGCTTCAAGGGATGTAGGCGGCTTAGGACTGTCGTTAACAGAGATCGGCACGCTAAATGGTATCTTTGGTTCCGCTGCTTTCGTTTTAGGCTCATTGTTGGCAGGTATTTATGTTTCTAAGTTCGGATTGAAAAAGACACTATTTACTCTCTGCTGTATTTTTAATCTTCCGTTTGTAGCCTATACTTTTTTGGCAGTTGCACAGCCTACTAATGTATATCTGATCGGAACTTGTATAACAATGGAATATTTTGGTTATGGCTTTGGTTTTGTCGGACTGACGTTGTTTATGATGCAACAGATTGCTCCAGGCAAACATCAAATGTCACATTACGCATTTGCTTCAGGAATCATGAATCTGGGAGTGATGCTTCCGGGAATGGTTAGTGGTTATCTTAGTGACTTATTAGGATATCGTAATTTCTTTATCTATGTGTTAATTGCAACTATTCCAGCTTTTCTGATTACTTATTTCATACCTTTCACGTATGATGACTCAAAAAATAAATAATATAAAATCAACGATTATGAATAAAATTCAAATTCCTTGGGAAGATCGTCCTGTCGGATGTACGGACGTTATGTGGCGTTACTCACAAAATCCAGTTATCGGACGTTATCATATTCCTTCATCTAATAGTATTTTCAATAGTGCTGTTGTTCCTTTTGAGGATGGTTTTGCAGGCGTATTCCGTTGTGATAACAAAGCTGTACAGATGAATATCTTTGCAGGTTTTAGTAAGGACGGAATTCATTGGGATATCAATCATGAACCTATTCAGTTTAAAGCAGGTAACACGGAAATGATTGAGTCGGAATATAAATACGACCCTCGTGTTACATGGATTGAAGACCGTTATTGGGTGACTTGGTGTAATGGCTATCATGGCCCTACGATTGGTATTGCCTATACTTTTGACTTTAAGGAGTTTTTCCAGTGCGAAAATGCTTTCTTGCCTTTCAATCGTAATGGTGTACTTTTCCCGCAGAAGATCGATGGCAAGTATGCGATGTTGAGTCGTCCCAGTGATAATGGACATACTCCGTTTGGCGATATATACATCAGCTATAGTCCGGATATGAAATATTGGGGTGAACACCGTTGTGTAATGAAAGTGACTCCTTTCCCGGAAAGCGCTTGGCAGTGTACGAAGATTGGTGCAGGTTCAGTTCCTTTCCTTACAGATGAAGGCTGGTTGCTGTTCTATCATGGTGTAATCACTACTTGTAATGGTTTCCGTTACGCTATGGGAGCTGCCATATTGGATAAAGATCATCCGGAAAAAGTTCTTTACCGTACACGTGAATATCTGCTTGGTCCGGCTGCTCCTTACGAACTTCAAGGTGACGTTCCTAATGTCGTATTCCCCTGTGCTGCTTTGCAAGATGGTGAACGTGTTGCTGTTTATTATGGTGCGGCAGATACTGTGGTAGGTATGGCCTTCGGATATATAAAAGAGATTATCGATTTTACGAAACGAACGAGTATCATTTAATAAAGATATGAAACGTATTATATTAACTTACACACTTGCTTTTTCCCTTCTTTCCGCCTATGCGGGGGAAGGGGGGAGCCCTCCCCTTAAAAATACGGATAAAAGTCTTTTGATAGATTATGTGGATCCTTTTATCGGAACTACAAATTTCGGAACGACCAATCCGGGAGCGATTTGCCCCAATGGTATGATGTCTGTGGTTCCTTTCAATGTGATGGGATCTTCCGAAAACACATACGATAAAGATGCCCGATGGTGGTCTACGCCTTATGAATATACAAATTGTTTCTTTACCGGATATGCTCATGTGAATTTGAGTGGAGTCGGTTGTCCGGAATTAGGTTCTTTATTATTGATGCCTACTACCGGAGAACTGAATGTGGATTATAAAGAATATGGTAGTAAGTATAAGGATGAACAGGCCTCACCGGGCTATTATTCTAATTATCTGACTAAATATAATGTAAAAACAGAAGTTTCGGCTACTCCGCGTAGCGGTATTGCCCGGTTTACTTTCCCAAAAGGGAAAAGCCACATCCTGCTGAATTTGGGTGAGGGGTTAACGAATGAGAGTGGCGCTATGCTTCGTCGTGTAAGCGATAGCGAAGTGGAAGGAGTCAAACTACTTGGCACATTTTGTTATAATCCTCAAGCTGTATTCCCCATTTACTTTGTATTGCGGGTTAAGAAGAATCCTTCTGCAACAGGGTATTGGAAGAAACAACGTCCGATGATGGGGGTTGAGGCTGAATGGGATAAGGATCAGGGAAAGTATAAACTTTATACTCGCTACGGAAAAGAAATAGCAGGAGATGACATTGGTACTTATTTCTCCTTCGATACAGAAGAAGGTGAACAAGTAGAAGTACAAATGGGAGTTTCTTTTGTAAGCATAGAAAATGCCCGTTTGAATCTGGATCGTGAACAGGCTGGAAAGGATTTTGAGAAGATTCATGCGGAAGCACGTTCCAAATGGAATCATGACTTGTCACGCATAACAGTGGAAGGTGGTACAGATGCCCAAAAGACTGTGTTTTATACAGCGCTTTATCATTTGCTGATTCATCCTAATATTTTGCAGGATGTAAACGGAGAATATCCGGCAATGGAAAGTGATAAGATCCTGACAACCAAAGGTGATCGCTATACCGTATTTTCTCTTTGGGATACCTACCGCAATGTTCATCAATTGCTGACCTTGGTTTATCCGGAACGTCAGATGGAAATGGTGCGCACAATGCTTGATATGTATCGTGAACATGGATGGTTGCCTAAGTGGGAATTATATGGCAGAGAAACATTGACAATGGAAGGTGATCCGAGTATTCCGGTAATTGTAGATACCTGGATGAAAGGTTTGCGTGACTTTGATGTTGATTTGGCTTATGAGGCAATGTACAAATCTGCTACGTTACCGGGGGCGGAAAACTTGATGCGTCCTGATAATGATGATTATATGTCTAAAGGATATGTACCCCTTCGTGAACAGTATGACAATTCCGTCTCTCATGCATTGGAATATTATATTGCCGATTTTGCATTGTCTCGTTTTGCAGCTGCTTTAGGTAAAAAGAAAGATGCAGAGATGTTCTATAAACGTTCTTTAGGATACAAACATTATTATAGTAAAGAATTTGGTACTTTCCGTCCGATTCTCCCCGATGGAACGTTTTATAGCCCGTTTAATCCGAGACAAGGAGAGAACTTTGAACCGAATCCCGGTTTCCATGAAGGTAGTTCCTGGAATTATACGTTCTATGTACCACATGATGTATATGGCTTGGCGAAATTAATGGGGGGAAAGAAACCTTTTATCGATAAACTACAAATGGTTTTTGACGAAGGACTTTACGACCCGGCAAATGAACCGGATATTGCTTATGCTCATTTATTCTCATACTTTAAAGGTGAAGAATGGCGTACGCAGAAAGAGACGCAGCGTTTATTAGATAAGTACTTTACAACAAAACCTGATGGTATTCCAGGAAATGATGATACGGGAACGATGTCTTCCTGGGCTATTTTCAATATGATCGGTCTTTATCCGGATTGTCCCGGACTGCCCGAATATACATTGACGACTCCGGTCTTTAATAAGGTAACGATCCGGTTAGATCCGAAATGGTATAAAGAGAACGAATTGGTGATTGAAACCAATCGTACTCAACCAGGAGCTTTATATATTGATAAGGTACTATTGAATGGCAAGAAGTTCAATAAATATCATATCACACATGATGAACTTGTTCACGGCAAATATTTAAAGTTTGATTTGAAATAACACACAGTGTTTCATAGGTATCGTTTTTGGGTTGACAGGGCTGTCGGACTTCTTATAGTCCGGCAGCCCATTTTTTTACATTTACTTCTGTTATTACTTCTTCGAAAATAGTGACGGTATATGCCCGGGATAGTGACGGTATCGGACTAAGATAGCGTCACTATTTGTCTTGGATACCGTCACTATCTTACTTTTATTAAATTATACTCCGTAGTATTTTTAGTTATTCTCTGTTTTATAGGTGATTACAAAAATCTATTCCATACGTCTACTATGTAAATCGTATGCAATAAAATAAAAAATGAGAAGAAATTTATTTAAACATATCCTTTGGATATTGATACTTGCAGAGTGTTTTCCTCTATTGGCAATTGCCGGATCGCAGCAAAAGGAACAACGTTATAAAATAGCCGTATGTGACTGGATGATTCTGAAACGTCAGAAAATCGGTTCATTCCAATTGGTACATGAATTGAATGGTGACGGTGTAGAATTGGATATGGGTGGTCTTGGCAAGAGGGAAATGTTTGATAATAAATTGCGCGAGCCCCATTTCCAGCAGTTATTTCGTGAAACTGCTCAAAAATATCAATTAGAAGTTTCTTCTATTGCTATGTCCGGTTTCTATGGACAGTCTTTTCTGGAACGAGCTAACTATAAAGATTTAGTTCAGGATTGCCTTCATGCCATGAAAGTGATGAATGCCAAAGTTGCCTTTCTTCCTTTGGGAGGAATCAAAGCCGGATGGGAAAAGATTCCGGCACTACGGACAGAAGTTGTAAAACGCTTGAAGGAGGTAGGAGATATGGCAGCTTCTGAAGGGGTGGTGATTGGTATTGAAACTCAATTGGATGCAAAAGGAGATGTGAAACTACTGAAAGAAATTAATTCTCCCGGAATCAAGATCTATTTTAAATTTCAAAATGCATTGGAGAATGGAAGGGATTTGTGCAAGGAGTTGAAGATTCTGGGGAAAAAGAGGATTTGCCAGATTCACTGTACGGACACAGATGGAGTGACTTTACCTTATAATGAACGATTGGACATGAATAAGGTGAAAAAGACGCTGGATAAGATGGGATGGATTGGATGGCTGGTAGTAGAACGTTCGCGCGATAAGGATGACGTGCGGAACGTGAAAAAGAATTATAGTACGAATATTAAGTATTTGAAAGAGGTGTTTCAACAGAGATAGGAGGATATTATGATATAGTTAATATTACAAAGAGAGAGAAAAAAATGCAAAATCTATTTTTTTTATTCTTTTAAGTGATTACATATTTTTTGATTGTACGTCTTTCCTTAAAAGAACTTTTAGATTTTGAAGATATAATGTATTATTTTTGTTTAAATTAAAATTTAATCTATGAAGAGTAAGATGAAGATTAAAATGAAAGTTGTCGGGAGCATAGCTTGTTTATCGATGATTTTATTTATGGGTTCTTGCGCTGGAGATGGTTTTGATGAAGAAACCTTCTCCGGTGGCGTGACGAATACGCAATTGGATTCGCCGAAAGCATCGGATGTGGCTTTTGAAAAACTGGCTACAACTGAAAATAATGTAAAAGTTACTTGGTCTGTTGTTATGGGGGCAGGTGGTTATAAATTTTCTATGTACATTGTAGATGACCCTGATCATCCTGTAGCTGTAGTGAAGGACAGTATTGTAGACGGGACGGCTGTAGTATGTCCTTGGGTAGAAGATACGAACTATAAGGTTGAGATTGCAGCATTGGGGAATGAAAAGTTGAATAATACAGCTTCCGTTTCCGCCACTGAAATCAGTTGGTCTACACTTGTTGCCGCAACGCTTGTTCCTAATGGTACAGACTTGACTACATATTTTGCTGAACATCCGGTGACTACGGGAAAAGATACAGAAGTTGCTTTCGAACTGGAAGCAGGAGGGACGTATTATATTTCAGGAGATTTGAACTTTGGCGTAAATAATGTACAGTTGCGCGGAAATAAAACACGCGGGAATGCGAATGTGAAATTCACTGCTCCGGCTTCTATTATTACTTGTGGTGGAGGATTAGCCTTGAAGTTTATCAACTTTGATTGTGATGTAGTGACAGATGGGGCTTTTTTAAAGTTTGGTGATGTTCCGGAAGAGATATTGGATACAAAGAGAACCGATCATGGAAAAGTAACTAATCCTATGGTTATTCAATCTTGCAATATCAAGGCTGTTAGAAAATACTTAGTTCACATTAACGGAAAGAAGTATGGTATTCAAAATTTTGCAATCAGAAATTGTGTAATAGATTGCTATCAAGCTGCTGACCTGATAAACTTTAACTCTAGCAGTTCGATTGTGAAAGACTTCGAAATAAGTAACTCTACGATTTATAGTCATAACCAAAACGGTTCTCGTTTTTTACGTTATGGAGGTGGACAAACAACCAGTTATGATGGTTGGTCAAGAGGATCGATGACATTTATAAGCAATACATTCTATAATCTCTCCTATTCCGGACAGAGTTTTAATGGCAATGGTTGGTCACAGACACATAATGAGGTAATTTCAAAGAACAATTTGTTTATTGACTCATTTTCGGGAAATTTCAATCGTCGTATAAGAATGCAGGGTACAAAGGTAGCTGCAACTTTTGAAAATAACTGTTATTGGTACAATGGCGCATTGCCACTGGATGAGACTTCAAATCGTGCGGATGGTGATAAGAGCAATTCTGCTTATGGCGTGGATCCGGGATTCGCTGATGCTGCAAACGGTGATTTTACTCCGAGTGCTCCCGAAGTATTTGCTCATGGTAGTGGCGACCCGCGTTGGTTAAATTAAAAAGATAATAAATCTAGAATACGATAAAGATGAAACATAAGAATATATATAGAATCAGTATCAGCCTGCTTCTAGCTTTTGTGATGGCTTTGCCGACAATAGCACAGAATACTAAAACATTCAAAGGAGTTGTGCTGGATGAGACCGAGCAACCTATTATTGGAGCTGCCATAAAGGTTGTAGGAACAACAGTGGGAACAATAACGGATTTAGATGGAAATTTCACATTGAATGTTCCTGATGGTAAGGAAGTGGAAATCTCTTATATAGGATATGTACCACAACGTTTTTCTGCTCCATTCAAATTGACAAAGATCATCTTGAAGGAAGATACGCAGCAATTGGATGAAGTTGTAGTTGTGGGTTATGGTACGCAGAAGAAAGCGCATTTGACTGGTGCTATCGCCACTGTTCCCGTTGATGATATTCAGGATATTTCAAGTGGAAGTTTGGCCAGTACATTGAGCGGTTTGGCAAATGGTATCTCTGTAAACGGAGGTGATACTCGTCCGGGACAAAACGCTACGATTACTATTCGTCAGAATGGTGAGTTGGAAGAAATGGGAGGTACCAACCTGCAGCCATTGTATGTTATTGATGGTTACATTTATCCTACGGAAGTAAAAGTGGGAAGTACTTATACTAATTTGGGTGCGGAAGCGTTTAACAACTTAGATCCATCAGTTGTGGAAAGTATTTCTATCTTGAAGGATGCTTCTGCAGCAGTTTACGGTGCTCGTGCAGCAAATGGTGTTATTCTGGTAACCACAAAAAAGGGAAAGTTAGGTGCGCCTAAAATTTCATATAATGGAACATTTGGTATTACAGATGAAGTATCTCGTCCTAAGATGTTGAATGCGTATGAGTATGGCAAGTTATGGAATGCAGTACGTATGGCTGACCCGACGGAGACAAGTATTGATCCGTTAAGAGCTATTTTTCAGCAGGATGAGTTGAATGCCATGAAAAGTTTGCACTATGATTTACTGGATAAATATTGGGAATCCGCATTGACGCAGCAGCATAGTGTAAACCTGAGCGGTGCTACTGAAAAAGCCAGTTATTTTGCCGGAATTTCTTATTTTGATCAGGATGGTAACTTAGGTAAGCTGGATTACAATCGTTGGAATTACCGTGCTGGTGTAGATGTGAAAATCAGCAAGTGGATAAAAGCGAATGTACAGGTCTCCGGTGATTATGGAAAGAAAAATACTCCTCTGAATCAGGTCGGAGGTTCGTCTGCAGAGAAAGATTACAATACGCTGTTGACACATCCTTATTATATTCCCGAATATGTGGGTGAATATGCGGTAGCTGCTTACGGTCCTACTAATTCATCGGTAAGTAATATTCAGAATTACAATTTCAATGTACTTCAGAATAATGGCGACTATAAACGAAACATGACATCAAACATGAATATTAATGCCGGGTTGGAATACGATTTCGGATGGAATAAATGGTTGAAAGGACTGAAATTGAAGTTTACTTATTCGAAGAGTGTCAATACGAATAAGACAAATGATTATGGTACTTCTTATAATCTTTATTATTTGGAGACTCGTTCTGGTAGTGGAGAACATTTGTATACTCCAATTGAAGGAGCGGATAACAGTGCATTTGAAAATACTAGTTTTTATTTGGCAAATAGTGGAAAACCGGTGGTTAACTCCAGTACAAGTGATATTACTGGATATTTGTCTCGTTCCATGACTCGTTCGGATAACTATCAGATGAACTTTACTGCAGCATATAATAGGGATTTCGGACTACATTCTGTAGGAGGTTTATTCTCCATTGAAAAGTCTGAATCAGAAACAGAATATTTGTACGGTATGGTTACTAACCCATACGAATTTACGACAGGACAATCTAATTCGGTAGACTGGAATAGTACTCCTAGTACAGAATTCACTCGTTTTGAGTCGGGTAATTTATCTTATATCGGTCGTTTGAATTATTCTTATGATAACAAATATTTACTGGAGTTCCTGCTTCGTTCGGATTCTTCCACCAAGTTTGCTCCTGAAAATTATTGGGGATTTTTCCCGTCAGTATCTGCTGGTTGGGTGGTTTCACAAGAAGAATGGTTTACTAAGAACGTTACATGGATTGATTACTTAAAGTTGCGTGCATCTTTTGGTTTGACCGGTCGTGATAATACAACAGCATGGCAATGGTTGCAGACTTACGGAACAGATAAGGATAAAGGGCCAGTATTTGGCACTAGTACAGAGGCCAATGCCGGTAGTCACCTCACAATGAATAAAAACAATGCAGCAATCAATCGGGATGCTCATTGGGATAAATCTTATAAAGGTAATTTGGGGCTTGATTTCAATGTTCTCGATAATCGTTTATCATTCAATATTGACGCTTACTATGAATGGAACCGTGAGATGTTGCTTAGTTATAATGCCTCTGTTCCATCTACAGTGGGAGCTAATTCTGCGAAAGTGAATTATGGAGAATTGAATACTTATGGTATCGAACTGTCTGCTACATGGAGAGACAAGATAGGTAAGGATTTTAAGTATAAAATTCAGTTGAACACCGGGTATAGTGATAATGAGATTTTGGTAAGAGACTGGGATCAGAAGCCTACTTATAAGAGCTATAAGAAGGGTGATCGTTTGGATCAAGGCATCTGGGGTATGCAGTGTATCGGTATGTTCCGCAGCTATCAGGATATTGACGAGTATTTTGCCAAGTACAATATTACTTCCTATATGGGTAACGTTAAAGAAGATGTAAAACCGGGTATGTTGATTTATAAAGACGTGCGTGGAGCCAGACAAGATGATGGTACATACGCCGGACCGGATGGTGTGGTTAGCTCTGAAGATGACCAAGTACGGTTATCTAATCGAAGCAATCCTTACAGCATGACAATGAACCTGAACGCAGAATGGAAGGGGCTTTCTTTGACAGCTCAGTTTAATGCGAGCTGGGGTGGTTATAGTTTCTTGCCTGATGATGCAATTTCTTTAGGAAACCAAGGAACATCGGCTAATAAGTATAATGATTTGGAATATGCAAATATGCCTTCGTTCTGGACTACAGACAATATGTTTGTGTATAACGACGTAGTAGATGCAGCAGGTAATGTAGTGGTGAAAGCCAATCGCAATGGAAAATATCCGAACTTGAGATGGGGCAGCGTGAATGCAGTAACTTCTTCTTTCTGGAGAGTAAGCGGAACACGTGTCAAACTGAATCGCGTTACATTAGCTTACCGTATACCGTCAAAATATACAAAAATGATAGGTATCGAAAGTTGCCGTTTTAACATTACAGGACAGAATCTATTAAGTTTCTATAATCCTTATCCGGATAATTTTATTGATCCGATGACTACTTATGGGAATTATCCTACCCTGCGTAAATTCACGATTGGTGTTAATTTAACATTCTAAAAGAACAGTAAAATGAAAAGAAAAAATATATTCCGTATCAGCGTAGCTTTTTGGGCGATGACTGCGTTTACTTCTTGTAGCGACCAGTTCATGCAAGACAAGCAGAACTTTGACAGCACTACTGCCGATGCTTATAATTATTGGAGTGGTGCACTGGGACGTGTAGCAGATGTTTATAGAGTATGTCTGCCAGATCCTAAGGCTACTCCCAGTTCAATGTATAACAGTACCGGTTTAGCAGACGACCAATCTAAGTCGACTGAAGAATATAGTGGATTCAGTGCTTTTGTCGATCCACTCAAGCCGTTGACTTATCAAACCGGAAATAATCCTGTACCTGATTACTTTGAAGGAACGAAAGGTGATCCTATAACTTCCGCTTATGGACGTATTCGTAATATTAATGACGTCATTGCAGGCATTGAAGGAAGCACGCTTTCGCAGGAAGAAAAGAATGAGTTGTTAGGGCAGGTTTACTTCTTTCGTGCATGGTGCTATTATAATTTGGTGAAATGGTATGGTGGTGTGCCCATCATTACGGAAGTACAGGAACCTGTTGAAAGTTCTGTTGTTCCCCGTTCTTCCGCAAAGGATTGTTTCAAATTTATTTGTGACGATTTGGAGAGAGCTGAAACATTGTTAGCACCTTTTACGGGAGCCGGACAATGGATGTCTGGTGATAATTACGGTCGTGTTACTTCCGGTACAGCAGTGGCTTTGTTGGGTCGAGTACGTGTACTATATGCCAGTCCGTTATTTAATCGCTCCAATGATTTGTCTCGTTGGACACAGGCTTACAATGATATAAAAAGATCTATTGACGTGCTGACAGCTGCCGGATATGGCTTGGCTAATGAAAGTAATCCCGGTGTGAACGCTTCCGGTTGGGCTAATCTTTTTACTGAAGTGCCGAGTCAAGAAGCTGTATTTGTAACGCTACACAACACGCTGACGGAAGGAGTTCCTGATTATCGTAAGAATAATACATGGGAAAATGGCATCCGGCCGTACAATGCTAGAGGAGGAGGTGGCAAAACACCTTCCGCCATGTTGGTAGATATGTTTCCTATGTCTGACGGCAAGATACCTGCAACTTGTGAAACATACAATACGTTAACTAAATCAGATATACCTTATTATCGCGAATTTCCTTTCGTCGATCGTGATCCGCGCTTCTATCGTACATTCGCTTTCCCGGGAGTTCGTTGGTCGTTTGTCGGTAATCCTACGACACAAGGGAACCGATACCCGCACAATGGTCCTGATTATGAACTTTGGAACTATACCTGGTATACGGATGCAGCTTATGTAGATGATATTGAAGCCAATAGCAGTGTGACCTATGGCGCTGATGGTCTCCTTAATGATGTAAAAGGTTTTTATGTACGTAAACGCTCTGATGACAGAGATGTGAATGCTATTGCCCGTTATGTCTATGATGAAAAGTCCGGGGGATTCACACGTTCTGCCGCGCCGTATATGGAGATTAGATATGCGGAAGTATTACTTAATTATGCAGAAGCAGCATGTAATGCGGGTGAGATGGGAGTTGCCGTTGATCAATTACAAAAAATCCGTGCTCGTGTTGGTTATAAAGCTGAAAATAATTATGGATTGGAAGCAGGTTTGGACGGTGACCAAGCTAAATGTATGGCAGCTATCATGTATGAACGTCAAATTGAATTGGCATACGAAGGAAAACGTTTCGATGATATGCGTCGCTGGATGTTGTTTGATGGCGGCATAGAACTTCCTGAAGGTGCGCCTGCTACTTGGAAACTGACTGGCTGGGGTGGAAACACATGTACATATCTTGGTTTTAAGCCACTCAACGGACAACGTCGCGAGAATCTTGAATTCCGTACAACTGTAAACGGTGGCATTGGTGGAACAAATGTTGACGACGATCCGTTAGTAAAAGCTGGAATTACCCGTCCGGCTGCAATGGATTTGAGAAAGGATCTTGCCAGCGAACAGGATAGGCTGAAAGAATTTTATTCAAATTATTTGACCCGTAAGACAAAGAAAGGCGATTCTTATGATGATAGCCATTCTCCATTGTATATCGCGTTCCTTCCAAGGTATTATATCCTTGGTTTCCATCAAGGTATCCAGGGTAATAATAGTACATTGCTGCAAACCATCGGCTGGGGAGATTACAACAACGGTGGCGCAAACGGTACTTTTGACCCGCTGGCTGAATAAAAAACTCAACTTCCTTCGATAAGAACCTTGCATTTCGGTGCAGGGATAATTACATCGGAGATGAATCACAGGATGCTTCGGCATCGAAAACCATAGAAATTCACCGGTTCCTCCCTCTTTTCTTTGAGAAGACGGCAGGAATTGGTGAATTTTTGTTCGTTAAATCAGCTGATTTTAGTTATCTTTGCCTTCGCAAACTTCTCAAAACGCTTCCCCAAGCCTGCTGAATGCCTGCAAACTTCCAGAAACGCTTTCCCAAGCTTGTAAAATGCCGGAAAACTTTTTAAATCGCTTTTGCAAGCTTGAAAAACGCCTGCAAATTTTAAAAAATGCTTTCACAGGTATGCAAAACGTCCGCGAATTTACAGCAACCATTTCGCGGGCTTGTCCGGACTTCGAATTTTTCAGAGATAGATAGAACAAGTATGAATCCCGAAAGAAAAAATTATGGGAAGTTATCAAAAAGCAGACGGTATCACACTGTCACAACTGAACAACACTGAGTACACCAATTTCATGAATCGTGTGCTGACACTCCTCACCGCAGGAAGTATTTCCAAACTGACAGTAACAAACATCGTGAACAGCATCAAGCCGAAGTTGGTACAAATGGAAGACCTGGTGAACCGTTCCACGGCCAACGCCGAAACAAAGGATTTACTGAAACTGGATGCCGAACGCGATTCGTATGTCAGTTATTTGTTGGCTACTGTCCGTGCGGCCAAAAACTCACCGTTGGCAGCGCAACGAGATGCATATAATACCTTGGAAATCACGGTGCGCCCTTATACCGGACTGGCACGCATGCGCAATATGGAGGAAACGGCAGCCATCAGCGGACTACTGCTTGATTTCCGCAAGGAAGCCGTGAAAACCGCCGTTACGGCACTCAATTTGGATGCCATATTAACGGCACTCGAAACCGCCAATAAAAACTATTCGGCACTGACAGACGCCCGTTCCGTTACTCGTACAGCAGAATCGGTTGCGGACTCAAAGACTGTGCGTGCGCAGCTTGATTCACTCTACGATGACTTGGTGATGCACATAACCGCTGTCAATATACTGACTCCCTCCATAACGGAAGCTTCAGCGTTTCTTACTGCTCTCAACCAAGTCATAGCCGAAACAAAAGCTGCTTATAATCGTCGTAAAGGTATTACGGCTCCCTCAAAGCCTTCCGGAGGCAACGGAACGATAACGCCTGGTGAAGGTGAAGCTCCCGATCCTGATGAAGGCGGTGGAGTAACTCCTCCTTCCGGTGGCAGCGACAGTGGCGAAGCTCCCGATCCGGCTCTCTGACGGCAGCCAATAGAAGAGAAAATGTGAAAAGAGGGAATCTTAAGATTCCCTCTTTTCTTTTACACCAAGCTATTCCGGTTATTCGGATTTCGTGTGTGACACATTCCTTCCTTCGTCGTTTTTTCTTCCGATAGAGAAATGACCGGCAGAAAAAGACACTTTTCAGCAAAGTGATTCTCGATAGTACTACACGGACCATTGGAGACTGGAAAGTCGTTTCTCTCCCCCGCATTTGATAAAAGATCATCATCACTGATTACAAATCTTTTCTTCTTTCGTCTTATTATTGTATTTTTGAATTAACAACTTCACAAAACCAAATAAAAATGAAGAAGAAACAGGTACTTTTAGCAGTTTTTGCTGCAACAATGTTGACTCCGACCGTTGCATGGGCGCAATACCCACAAATATCTGGCGAAGCCAAAGAAAATTATACAAAAATGATGACTGAAGAGCGGAAACGCTCTGATGAAGCATGGGCAAAAGCGTTGCCGATAGTACAAAAAGAAGCTAGAGAAGGACGTCCATATATTCCTTGGGCTGGTCGTCCGTACGATTTGCCGCAGGCTGATATCCCTTCATTCCCAGGTGCTGAAGGTGGTGGTATGTACAGTTTCGGTGGTCGTGGAGGTAAAGTGATAACTGTCACAAATCTGAATGATCGTGGACCGGGTTCTTTCCGTGAAGCATGTGAAACTGGTGGTGCACGTATTATTGTATTCAATGTTGCTGGTATCATCCGTCTGGAATCTCCGATTATCGTCCGTGCTCCTTACGTAACTATTGCCGGACAAACAGCTCCGGGAGACGGTGTTTGTATTGCTGGAGAATCATTTTGGGTAGATACACATGATGTGGTGGTACGTCACATGCGTTTCCGTCGTGGAGAAACGAAAGTATGGCATCGTGATGACTCTTTCGGAGGTAACCCTGTTGGTAATATAATGATCGACCACTGCTCCTGTACGTGGGGATTGGATGAAAACATTTCTTTCTATCGCCACATGTACGACCCGAGTGAAGGACAATATGAAAGCAAAGACTTGAAACTTCCTACTGTAAACGTAACTATTCAAAATACTATCTCGGCAAAAGCGTTAGATACATACAATCATGCGTTTGGTAGTACGTTAGGTGGTGAGAACTGTGCATTTGCCCGTAACCTTTGGGCTAGTAACTCCGGACGTAATCCTTCTATCGGCTGGAATGGCATATTCAATTTCGTTAATAATGTAGTATTCAATTGGGTGCACCGTTCTTCCGATGGTGGTGATTATACCGCAATGTTCAATATGATTAACAACTACTACAAACCGGGACCTGCTACTCCTAAGGATTCCAATGTAGGACATCGTATCTTGAAACCGGAAGCAGGACGTAGTAAGCTGGATCATAAAGAATATGGGCGAGTATATGCCGACGGAAATATAATGGAAGGCTATCCTGAAATAACTAAAGACAACTGGAATGGCGGTATTCAGATTGAAACTCAACCGAACACTGACGGATATACTGAATACATGCGTAGCTATAAGCCGTTCGAGATGCCGTATATCAATATCATGGGGGCTAAAGATGCTTATGACTATGTATTGAAACATGTAGGTGCGAATATTCCTTGTCGTGATATTGTTGACGAACGCGTGATTGAAGAAGTAAGAACAGGTATTCCTTATTATGAAAAGAAACTTCCTAAAGACGCTTATGGTGACTTGACAGGTTTGTCTCCTAAGTCAATGGGGGAAGACGGACAGTTCAAGTATCGTCGTTTGCCGAAAGATTCTTATAAGCAGGGTATTATTACTGATGTTCGCCAGATGGGTGGTTATCCTGAATACAAAGGTACTCCTTATGTTGATACAGACAAAGATGGTATGCCGGACGAATGGGAAATTGCTAACGGATTAAATCCGAACGATCCGAGTGATGCCAATAAAGACTGTACTGGTGACGGATATACGAATATTGAAAAATATATCAACGGTATCAGCACAAAGCATAAAGTAGATTGGAGAGATATGAAGAACAACTACGATACATTGGCTGAAAAAGGAAAATTAATGTAATTATGAAAAAGATACTGATACTATCATTGCTTTTTATTTCCGGTTGGATGTCTGCGCAAGCAGTCGACTTAAATAAAGAGAACCGTGATCCTGAATATGTAAAGTCTATTGTCGGCCGATCACAAAAGATCGTTGATAAACTCGGACTTACAGATGCGAAAATAGCCGAAGATGTTCGCAATGTCATAGCCAATCGTTACTTCGAATTAAATGATATTTATGAGGTACGGGATGCGAAAGTCAAGAAAGTAAAAGAATCCGGGTTGACTGGTGAGGCTAAAAATGAAGCTTTGAAAGCTGCGGAAAATGAAAAAGATGCGGCGCTATATCGTTCACATTTCGCTTTTCCTGCCAATTTATCTCTCTTTCTTGATGAAAAGCAAATAGAAGCCGTTAAGGATGGCATGACTTATGGAGTAGTAAAAGTGACTTATGACTCACATCTGGACATGATTCCTACTTTGAAAGAAGAAGAAAAAGCTCAAATCTATGCTTGGTTGATAGAGGCTCGTGAATTTGCGTTGGATGCAGAAAATTCGAATAAGAAACACGCTGCTTTCGGAAAATACAAAGGACGTATCAACAACTATCTGGCTAAACGTGGATATGACCTGAAGAAAGAACGAGAGGAATGGTATAAACGTATAAAAGCCCGTGGAGGTTCTATATAATTAAAAAATAAGATACTATAAAAAGAAGTGAAATTCTTTCCCATTGTAAATGGTTAGTTTGTTTGATGGTGGAAAGGGTGGCTCGGAGAGTCGCCCTTTTATCGTATATAAATTTTGAATCTATTGATTCTTCTAGTATATTTGAGTACAAACGGCGCTTTCCATCGTCTCCTCTGTATAAAAGATACAAATATAGAATATAGAAATGAAAAAGTTAAGAAATACATTAGCCGCAATAAGTCTTCTGTTTCTGGCTTCTTGTGGGGGGAACAAAGACTACTACATGTTCACTTCATTTCATGAACCGGCTGATGAGGGGTTGAGATACTTATATAGTGAGGACGGAATTCACTGGGACAGTATTCCGGGAGTTTGGCTAAAGCCGGAACTGGGACAGCACCAGCTCATGCGGGATCCCTCGATGGTACGTACTCCGGATGGAACCTACCATTTGGTCTGGACTACAAGTTGGAAAGGTGATTTAGGATTTGGCTACGCACATTCTAAAGATTTGATCCATTGGTCGGAACAACAGATGATTCCTGTAATGGCAGACGAACCGACTACCATTAATGTATGGGCTCCGGAAATTTTCTATGACGACGAGAACGATCAGTTTATGGTAGTATGGGCTTCCTGTGTCCCCGGGCGTTTCGAAAAGGGGATAGAAGAAGAGAATAATAATCATCGTTTATACTATATCACTACAAAAGATTTTAAAACCGTTTCGAAAGCAAAACTTTTGTATGATCCGGGATTCAGTACCATTGATGCCGTTATCGTGAAACGGGCAAAGAATGACTATGTAATGGTACTCAAGGATAACACCCGACCGGAACGTAATCTGAAAATCGCTTTTTCCGATTCTATGACCGGTCCTTATTCGCCCGCATCCCAACCTTTCACTGAATCCTTTGTAGAAGGACCGTCTGTAGAGAAAGTGGGAGACGATTATCTAATCTATTTTGATGTATATAAGAAAAAAATATATGGCGCTATGCGTACGAAGGATTTCCGGAACTTTACAGATGTAACAGAAGAGGTAAGCATCCCTGTGGGGCATAAGCATGGAACCATATTTACGGCTCCGGAATCAGTCGTAAAAGCATTGCTGGAAGAAAAGAAATAAACCCGGAAACAATTTTAAATCAGAATAAATCATGAACAACTCTGCTAAAATTCTTTTTGTACTGGCTGCCGGTTGGTTGACTACTACAGCCTTTGCACAAGATAGAATTCATTATACAGGAAAAGAATTATCGAACCCTGCTTGTCACGACGGACAACTGTCTCCGGTAGTCGGAGTACATAACATTCAGTTGGTACGTGCCAATCGTGAACATCCCGATGCTTCGAACGGCAATGGATGGACGTATAATCATCAGCCGATGCTGGCTTATTGGAATGGACAGTTTTTCTATCAATACCTGGCAGATCCTTCTGACGAACACGTACCGCCTTCACAGACTTTTCTGATGACATCGAAGGATGGATATCGCTGGACAAATCCGGAAATTGTGTTTCCTCCTTATCAAGTTCCCAATGGATACACCAAAGAGTCTCGTCCGGGTGTGCAGGCCAAAGATCTGATTGCCATTATGCACCAGCGTGTCGGATTCTATGTTTCTAAATCCGGCAAGCTGATTACAATGGGAAATTATGGAGTTGCTTTGGATAAAAAAGATGATCCCAATGATGGAAACGGTATTGGCCGGGTGGTTCGTGAAATAAAGAAAGACGGTTCTTACGGACCGATCTATTTCATTTATTATAATCATGGATTTAATGAAAAGAATACTGATTATCCGTATTTTAAGAAAAGCAAGGATCGTGAGTTTGTGAAGGCTTGCCAGGAAATTCTTGACAATCCGCTGTATATGATGCAGTGGGTGGAAGAAGCCGACCGTGAAGATCCTATTCTCCCGCTGAAGAAAGGATACAAAGCATTCAATTGTTATACATTGCCGGATGGACGTATTGCCAGTCTTTGGAAACATGCGCTTACCTCTATCAGTGAGGATGGCGGACATACTTGGGCAGAGCCTGTGCTTCGTGCAAAAGGTTTCGTTAATAGCAACGCGAAAATTTGGGGACAGCGTTTAAGTGATGGTACATACGCTACTGTATATAATCCGTCGGAATTTCGTTGGCCGTTGGCTATATCTTTGAGTAAAGATGGATTGGAATATACAACATTGAATCTGGTGCATGGTGAAATCACTCCCATGCGTTATGGAGGAAATTATAAATCATACGGTCCTCAATATCCACGTGGTATTCAGGAAGGCAATGGGGTACCTGCCGATGGTGATTTGTGGGTTTCTTACAGTGTGAACAAGGAAGATATGTGGATTTCCCGTATTCCTGTCCCGGTGGAAATAAATGCTTCAGCACATGCGGATGATGATTTCTCTAAAAATAAATCAATTGCGGAACTGACTGACTGGAATATTTATTCTCCGGTTTGGGCTCCTGTTTCTTTGGAGGATCAATGGTTGAAGTTGCAGGATAAAGATCCGTTTGATTATGCCAAAGTGGAACGTAAAATTCCGGCTTCTAAAGAATTGAAAGTATCATTTGATTTGAAAGCCGGCCAGAATAATAAAGGCACACTCCAGATTGAATTTCTGGATGAGAATGGAATAGCCTGTTCTCGTATGGAACTTACTGATGATGGCATTTTCCGATTGAAAGGCGGCTCCCGGTTTGCAAATATGATGAAATATGAAGCAGGAAAGGTTTATCATGTAGAAGCAGTCCTTTCTACTGTTGATCGTAATATTCAAGTATATGTAGATGGCAAGAGAGTAGGGCTGCGTATGTTCTATGCGCCCGTGGCTGCTGTGGAGCGAATCGTATTCCGTACTGGCGTACCTCGTACATTCCCGACTGTAGATACTCCTGCCGACCAGACTTATGATCTGCCGAATGCAGGTGCGCAAGATCCATTGGCTGAATATGGCATTGCCAATGTGAAAACATCTTCTGCAGATAAAGATGCGTCTTCTGCTTTTTTAAAGTATGCTGACTTCAGTCATTATGCAGACTATTTCAACGGTATGGAAGACGAAAATATTGTTCAGGCAATTCCCAATGCAAAGGCTTCGGAATGGATGGAGGAAAATATTCCTTTGTTCGAGTGTCCGCAACATAACTTTGAAGAAATGTATTATTATCGTTGGTGGTCATTGCGTAAGCATATCAAGGAGACTCCTGTTGGCTATGGCATGACCGAGTTTCTCGTTCAGCGTTCTTATTCTGATAAATATAATTTGATTGCTTGTGCTATTGGACATCACATTTATGAAAGCCGTTGGTTGCGTGATCCGAAATATTTGGATCAGATTATTCATACATGGTATCGTGGCAATGATGGCGGTCCGATGAAGAAAATGGATAAGTTCAGCTCATGGAACGCAGATGCTGTTTTGGCTCGTTACATGGTAGATGGTGATAAGGACTATCTGCTGGATATGAAGAAAGATCTGGAAACCGAATACCAGCGTTGGGAACGTACGAACCGTTTGAAGAACGGATTGTATTGGCAGGGTGACGTACAGGATGGTATGGAAGAATCAATCAGTGGCGGACGGAGGAAGAAATATGCCCGGCCGACAATCAATAGCTATATGTATGGCAATGCCAAAGCACTTTCATGTATAGGAATTCTTTCCGGTGATGAGGGGATGGCTATGAAATATGGCATGAGAGCGGATACTTTGAAAAATCTGGTAGAAAATGAATTGTGGAATACACGTCATCAGTTTTTTGAAACGATGCGTACGGACTCTTCTGCAAATGTGCGTGAAGCAATCGGATATATTCCCTGGTATTTCAACCTGCCGGATACCACCCAAAAGTATGAAATTGCCTGGAAAGAAATTATGGATGAAAAAGGCTTTTCTGCTCCTTATGGACTGACAACCGCAGAACGTCGTCATCCGGAATTTCGTACACGTGGAGTAGGCAAGTGTGAGTGGGACGGTGCTATCTGGCCGTTTGCTTCCGCACAGACATTGACAGCAATGGCTAACTTTATGAATAATTATCCGCAGACTGTATTGTCTGACAGTGTATATTTCCGTCAGATGGAATTGTATGTGGAATCACAGTATCATCGTGGTCGTCCCTATATTGGTGAATATTTGGATGAGGTGACCGGTTATTGGCTGAAAGGAGATCAGGAACGTAGCCGTTATTATAATCATTCCACTTTCAACGACCTGATAATTACAGGGCTGATCGGGCTTCGTCCACGTTTGGATAATACGATTGAAGTGAACCCCTTAATTCCTGCCGACAAGTGGGATTGGTTCTGCTTGGATAATGTATTATATCATGGTCATAATCTGACGATTCTTTGGGATAAGAATGGTGATCGCTATCATTGCGGAAAAGGATTGCGCATTTTTGTAGATGGTAAGGAAGTAGGGCAGGCGAATACATTGACAAAAATCGTTTGTGAAAATGCACTTAAATGATAATTTTGCGGAGTGCCCTGAAAGGGCTTAATTATATAGCGTAGGGCAA
>ERZ779974.118-NODE-118-length-49313-cov-9.58851_pt1 | contig 49313 bp, 43 predicted proteins | sample MGYA00511026_ERZ779974 | MGnify/ENA primary metagenome ERZ779974 (study PRJEB29588, sample SAMEA2153010) | human gut metagenome | biome: human gut; feature: human-associated habitat; material: faeces | place: Denmark | collected 2008/2010 ... | reverse complement strand
ACCCTAAGGGAGCTCTATTAAAGTTACCCTTTTTTACCACCGATATGAAAAAGAAATTTTTTGCTAATTTATGGTTGACTTTTCATAGCTGGTCTCTTTTTTGTCTTCTGCGGCTATAAATTTTACTAATAATCCCATTTAAATGTCTCCATTTAATCTTTTAAAGTCAAACGCCTATAAACATACACTTTTTTCCATTCTTCTCAAGCCCATCCATAATAGCCTTTGGGATGTCAGGTTCTTTTGGATGCTCTCGATAATAAATATGTTTGAGTATCTGACGATATGGATCCAATGTTTTATCCTGACAATATATCCATTCCTTTATCATTTCCAAAAAATCATTCTCATCTGCACTATTCCAAAGTGCTACCAGCACTTGTTGCAGACTACAAAACAATGAAGTAATCGTTTGTTTTCTTGCCCTTACCATAGTGTCACACTCTATCTTTCTCAAATAATCTCATGATATACTGGCTAATATCTATGTAATCAAGTGCCTGCTCCGTAAACTCAAAGCTCATGCCATCCTTATCATTTTCAAACTTCTTAAAAATTTTAATTGTACCTTCCTCTGTATATATTTTTAAATTTTGTAAATTTCGACACACCTTCTCTCTTCTGTCTACGTTTACATACTGTCTACCACACGCCAAAATATGACTTTTGGGAATTCTTAACGGGAAAAAATTCTGATATAAGCAAACCGCTTCGTGAAACAACTTTAATTCAGTTAGAGGCAATGAATAATATCCTCTTAAAAATACATTCGGCATTATGCATTGTTTATCAAACAATACTGATAAAGGATAGTCTTTGTAGGCAAACTTCTCCATTGGATCATCCAAAAAATCCTTTACCAGATGCACAATATTTCTTATTTTAGTTGTCGAATAATGATATAAAACTCCTAACTTAGCATACGACAGATTTTTTTCACTCATATATTTATAAAAAATTTCCCAATAAACATGTGACTCTGATTCAAAGTATAAATCAAATAAATCCTGCAAACAATTATGCAACTCAATATATTCTTCCATTAGTTATATTGTTTCTCCCTCATCTTGATAAAACTATTATACTAGCTTTTCCAGACCACTCCAAGTCCATTACAGTGCACAAATTATTCACATTTTTATTGATGTAGTCATAATTATGCTCCTGATCATAGTAAATAGCAAAAGTTGAGACTTAACTTTTTATACTGCTGTAGTATTTATGACTATTATTACAGAAATTCATGGTACAGTAAAGGTACTCGGGTTGCACCGTTTACACTTCAAAAACATTATTACATTTCTTTTTTCATATGGTTAATATATGCTTCTACACCAACAGCTGTTTTTAAATCATACATCTGATTCATTTTTGCAAAATAATTTGAAATAATTTCTTCATCCATTTGGTTTCTACTTGCATCATCCTCTGCCAGACCTTTTCTGGCAACAATCCATGGCTCCTCAAGATGTGTTAAATCTTTTAAAAACCATGCATTATATATTCCAAATGTATTCATTACAAAATCAGTAACTGTTTTTTCCTCTTCTGAAAGCAGTTCACTTATATAATCCTTCGACAAATTGAGTTTTATTTCTTGTTTACCAAACTCTCTATATTTTTCATAAACAGATGGAAAAACCGGTCCAAATTTCCACGCTTCACATGGTTCCAATATAAAAGATTCACCTTCAAATATTTTGCTTATCGCCTTTACATAATAAAGAATTTTTTGTAATAAAAGATTCGTAATCTCTCTTCCGGAACTTATAATATATAAAGCAATCTTCTCAGCAGAATTATTATATTTCTTTTCTGTCTCGCATTTTTCAATTGCCCTTTTTACCTTATTTACAGCTACCACAGAAACTTCTTTACTATTTGACTCAACATATTGTTTCATCTTCTGCTCATCTCGTAATACTTGAAATAAAATATTTGAATATTTAACTGAAGGTAATTGTCCATCAAGATATCTTGTTATTGTAAGTTCCCCAAACCCCAACAGTTTTGATAAAGGTCTTTTTTCAATATTATACTTTTCAAGAATTTTTTTAATATCAGAAATGGTTATTAATTCTTTTTTCTTTCGAAATTCTTCTTCAATTGCATCCTCATTCCTATCATCTAACCCAGGAATAAAAATTTCTGATTTACACTCATCACATATGCCATAATACTCTTCATACTTAATTTCAATATCTTTAATTATAGTTTTTGCAGGGCGTTTGAAAATATGGTATGAAACTCTTTTACGGCAATTGCTGCATAAAAGTTCTTTCTTTCCCACACTCATTGTTTTTCTCCTTTATTCTCTTTTCAAATTTTTATGTTTTCCATAATTTCTATTTTTGAATACATCAATCTATGAAATTGCTTTCATTATGGCAACCTCACAGATTATATATAATCATCATATTTAATTTTGCCTGATTATACATTTTGAATGTAAAATTCTACTCTTCATCTTCATGAAATGAAATGATAAACATCGGTTTCATGCCATCTGGCCATGTAATCTTTACATATATACAAACATTTTCATAGCTGGAATTTTCAACAAATCTAGGCATCAAGTCTTCTTGGATTTTAAATACATGAACTACATCATTTGGATGATCTTTATTTGTACTTAGTTCACTTTTACTATAGTGTGCTTCTGTAATCTCCAAGAGAATTTCCTTCATCTTAGCATCGTTTACTTTGTATTTTCTGCGAAGTGCAATATTTTTAGCACGATCTCCGGCAAATGTGTAATCAATACCAAGTTCCCCATCTAACACCACTTCATGAAGTCTCTGAGCAATTATCTTGCTCATGGGGCTCACGTACCTCATCTCCTTTCCCCTTTTTTTAATTATATAAATGATACGTTTTTTTGTCAAGTGTATCATTTATGTAATTGAATTTATTTCAATAAATCTCTAATACACAGAAAACTAAACAAGCCGACGCACCAGCGCCGGCTCTCCTTACCATCTCACTATTCTATTCCATTCTACTCCACCGCAAGCCCTTCCTCCCGGATCACCTGCACCATCTCATCCACATACTTCGCGCACAACTCATCACTCTGTGCCTCAACCATCACACGAATCACCGGCTCCGTACCGCTCTCACGCAGAAGGATTCTTCCATCCTCGCCCAAAGCAGCGCTGATCCGCTCCTTCTCCGCCTGCACACGCGTATTGCCGGTAACCGCCGCCTTGTCCTCAACCTTCACATTCTTCAAAAGCTGCGGGTACATCTGCATCCCCTTGCACAGCGTGCCGAGGCTCTGCTTCTTCTCCAGAATCACCTCCATCAGCATCAATGCCGTGAGGATTCCATCTCCGGTCGTCGCATGCTTACTGAAAATGATATGTCCGGACTGCTCTCCGCCGAGCACATATCCGTTGGCAACCATCGCCTCATTGACATACTTATCGCCAACCGTGGTCACACATACCCCAATGCCCTCGCGCTTCATCGCTTTGAACAATCCCATATTGGACATGATCGTGGCAACCACCGTATTATTCTGCAGACGGCCACATTCCTTCAGATACTTCCCGCAGACATACAGGATATAATCCCCGTGCACTTCCATACCGTTCTCATCCACGGCAATACACCGATCCGCATCTCCGTCAAACGCAAATCCGCAATCCAGATTCTTCTCCCGGACAAGTCTCTGCAGATTTTCGATATGTGTCGATCCACATCCCATATTGATGTTGGTACCGTCCGTCTCATTGCCAACCACATATGTTTTGGCGCCAAGCGCATCAAACACACTCTTTGCAATATTAAACGTACTTCCGTTGGAACAATCCAGCCCCACGCGCATGCCATCGTAAGATCTGGTAGCCAGAGAAATCAGATAGCCGATGTAACGGTTCCGTCCGATCGCATAATCCCGCGCCACACCAACCTTGTCACGCAATGCAAAAGGCAGTTCTCCCATCTCACCATCTATGTATTTCTCCAGTGCAGCTTCCACCTCTGCCGAAATCTTGTGTCCATTTCCATCCATGACCTTGATTCCATTGTCATAATATGGATTGTGACTGGCAGAAACCATGATGCCACAGTCGAAATTTTCTGTACGGACTACATATGCCACACTTGGTGTAGTGGTAACATGCAGCAAAAATGCATCTGCTCCGGATGCCGTAATACCGGCAACCAACGCATACTCAAACATATAGCTACTGCGACGTGTGTCCTTTCCGATAATGATCCGTCCCCTGTGATTCTGGTTGTAATACCAGCCCAGATAACGTCCAATTTTATATGCATGATCCGCGGTCAGTACTTTGTTTGCCTCACCGCGAAAGCCGTCCGTTCCAAAATATTTTCCCATGATCATTCTCTTTTCTCGTGTAAACCAAATCACACAAAAATGTTCCACTTTTACTAAATTTTTAGTGTCCGCTTAGGTTAAGAATGACAAATTTCCAAAATTTTGTTTTAATTTACATCTTCTGATTTAAATGCCCACAATTTGTTAATAATAAAATTCAACGGAACACTTACTATCAAATTAATCAAAGGTGCTATAAATTTGGAAATTCCAATTTTATCAATCCAAATAAAAGACAAAATATTATTAAGAATAATTCCAGTGAATCCATATGCCATATAAGTCTTCAAAAGAGCTTTTCCCAAATTTCTTTTCTTTCCACTCTCAACAGTAAATACAAATCGATTATTCCAGTAAAACGACCATAAAACACTTAGTACAAACGAAACTATATTTCCCGCGATATAATCCCATGAAACATTTGCAGACTTTAAAGCCAATAATACCAAAATATTCAGTACATAACCAATTACCGTATTTGAAACTCCCACAATTCCAAATTTAACAAACTGTACCCATGCATTCACATTTTTCTCATCGGGTGTAATTCGAATAATTTTTAAACATCTACAAACAATTACTGTTAATATATTATTTATTTTATTTTCCATTTTCAATTTTTATTTTTCTAAAAACTCTTTGATCTGCTTTTCCATGCAGGCAACAACATCATTACCTTCTAAGTAACACTTTGACCACTCAACAATTTTTCTCATCGTTGTTTCTACATTCCATCTTGGTTTCCAACCAAATGTAGACTTTATCTTTGAACAATCCAGTTTTAAAAAGTTAGCCTCATGCGGTCCTCCATCATATTGATTGATCCACTTAATTTTCGTTCCTGTCTGCTTGTTCCATTCACGACAAAATAAATCCACAAGATTTCCTGTTGTCCAGCAATCACTATCATCAGGACCAACATTATAATTTCCTGCCAGACTTTTATCCTCATACTGAGCCTGTGCAATCATCAGATAAGCAATTACCGGTTCCAATACATGCTGATATGGTCTTGTCGAAAACGGATTACGAACTATAATATCATTCTTATTTTGTACAGCTCTGATACAGTCTGGAATAATTCTATCTGACGCAAAATCCCCACCACCTATTACATTTCCTGCTCTACATGTAGTAATCGCGACATCTCTATCTGCAAAAAATGAATTCAAATAGCTGCTTGTCACTAATTCTGAACAAGATTTGGAATTAGAATATGGATCAAATCCATTTAATTCTTCATTTTCCCGATATCCCCACTCCCATTCCTTATTCAAATACACTTTGTCGGTTGTCACATTCACAAATGATTTTACAGAAGAGGTGGTTCGAACACATTCCAATATATTAACAGTTCCCATGACATTTGTTTCATATGTATAAACCGGATTTTTATATGACTCGCGTACAATCGGTTGAGCAGCCATATGAATTACAATTTCCGGTTGCACCTCATCAAAAATCTTTTTTAAATGATCTAAATCCCGAATATCACCAACTATTGAGTTAATCTTATTTTTTAATTTCACCATCTCAAATAAACTAGGATTTGTCGGGGCATCCAAAGCATATCCTGTCACATCTGCGCCTACCATTTCCAAAACTTTACACATCCAAGAACCTTTAAACCCAGTATGACCTGTAATTAATACTTTTTTATTTTTATAAAATAATCCATTAAACATATCTATACTCTAATCTCCTTCTTTTCCCAAATCTATATTTTCTCTTTTATAACCTAAAGTCTATTTTCATACTTAGAGTTAATACATAAATTATACTTATCTTTCCATGCAATTTCCAAAACTCAATATAAATGTTGCAAAAATATAACACATAAACTTTTTTACTCACATTATGTTATCGTTTCCCCTTTAGTATTGGCATATATCTATTCACAAAAAAAATTATTGGAATGCAAACTAAACAAGTTATTATTACATTACCTAATGGAATTAAAATATTCGAAATACAATGTTGATTCCAATATATTTCTGACAAATATGTATTACATATGTTAATTGAATACGGAAATATTATATAATGTATCGCCATAATAATCAGACTATTTTCACCAATCCACGCTAATATTCTGTCTTTCTTTGCAATTACCCCCCCCACAAGTGCAATTGCTAATGTGTTAATACATGCGCCTAAAATAAACAATATATAGTTCTTACCGTAAATTCCACATGCCATAATAGTAACCCACGATTCTACAGGTTCATTATGCCATGCGCATTTTACTCCAATAATAAGCAATACAATAGCAACAAGGACTACTATTTTTTCATTGCGTTGTTCAAGCCAATCTACTATTTTTCTCAAATATCTACCACTAATCATAAATACGCAACCACTAAAAGCGATATCTAAGCCAAACCACCATCCCCATTCTGGAGTAAATTTTTTCAAAAGCAAACTAATGCCTCCACATAACAACATAGATACCCCCCAATAAACAATAACATTTCTTCCGTTTATTTTGGTTGATAATACAAGCAATAATTGATATATTAGTGTTGCAAGAAAAATTGCAGGCAAAAACCATAAAACCTGATTTGTCCCGGCAATCCCCAATGAAGGATTTGTTCCATAGGCAACGCCCTTAAAAAAATCAACTCCATAATTTGATGTATAGATACAACACCATAAAAAATATGGAATAATTAATCCAACAAATCTTTTTTCTAAAAAAACAAGTACTTCATTTAAATTTTTTACTTTGAAAGAACAATTTCTCACTACCATTCCATATGCTATAAAAAATAAAGGCATATGAAATGAACATATCCATACTTTTATAGGATTATATATTCCTCCTAGCTGAACCCAATTTCCAGTATGTTCAAACAAAAGCAACGCTATGCCTAGAAATTTCAATATATCAATGTAAGCTATTCTCTTTTTCGACATTCGTATCTTCTCCATCAAAATTAATTCTTCGTTCTTCAACGACAAGTGGTCGATTCATAACTCTAGTATTAATATTTAATATATATTCTCCAAGGAATCCGATAAAAAACAACTGCAAAGATCCCATAAAAAATACTCCTATCAATATCGGTGCTGTACCCATTGCAAACTTATCCCAGTAGAGTAATTTTAAAATAAGATAAATTATAGCAACTAACATACTCAATGCCGACATTATAAATCCTAAAATTGTTGCTATTCTTAATCCATATTTAGTATATGATGTAATCCCTAACATTGCAGTATCATATAAAGCATAAAAACTTCCCTTACTCTTTCCTTTTCGTCGTTCCTGTTGTTGATAAGGTATTTCTTTTCTTTCAAATCCCAATTCTGATACTACACCTCTAATATATGGCATTGGGTCTTTCAATTCACGCATTACATTAACAAAACTTTTGTCATACAAGCCAAATCCTGTATAATGTTCAATCTGTTCAACATCGGACATCTTTATCATCATCTTGTAATATAAACTTCGAAGCCAATACATTATCTTGCTTTCCTTACTCGTTGTCTTTATACCTACAACAATACGATACCCTTTTTCCCACTCTCTCACAAATTTAGGAATCATTTCTGGAGGCTCCTGAAAATCAGCACACATCAATACTGTACAATCTCCTGTTGATTGCTGTATTCCATAAAATGGAGAACGCATCCAGCCAAAATTCTTAGCATTAAAAATTGCTTTCACTTTATGATTATTTTGACATGCCGCAGTAATTTCTGCTCGGGTGTTATCCTTTGAAAAATTATCAATAAAAATCAGTTCATAATCATAATTTGCAAGTTCATTATCAAATATTTTTTTTATTGCCTCACTCATTGGCAAAACATTCCCAGACTCATTATATGTCGGAACTACAATGCTTACTTTCTTCATTCGTATTATTCTCCTCTTCGAAACTGCCTATTGTTCTTTTAAAGCCCTTTTCTAAATCAAAATTCGGATACCAACCAAGTTTTTTTAGTTTATCAGTACTTTGCATTGAATGAACTTTGTGTTGATTTTCTAAATAATTTGCATCTTGCTTCTGATATGTTGCCTTTATTTTTTTCTCTGGAAACATATTACATAACAATTCTGCTAGTTCACGAATTGTGATTTTTCCAGATTCATTTGCAACATTATAAGCTTCACCCATTCCACCTGATAATAATACCATGAAATATGCTAATGTAGCATCTGCAATATAACAAAAATTACGTGAAGCTAGTCCATCACTTTTTATAGCTATATTTTCATTTCTAATAACGTTTCCCACAAATTCAGAAAAAACCCGACTATCATTTTCTATATCCATTGTCGGTCCATATGTATGAGAAGGTCTTACCATGCACGTTGGAACATGAAACTGATGTGAATAACTTGCACACATCGTTTCCCCTACTCTCTTTCCCTCTCCATAACAACTTCTGACATCAGCAGGATTTATATATCCGCCATCTGTTTCATATATACGTTCTTTTTCAATTTTCCCATATATCTCACCACTACTGAAATATAAATATCCCTCTACATTCTTTTCTCTTGCAAGTTCAAGTGTATAGAAAGTACCTAATACATTTGGCATTAATACACCTACCGGATTAATACTATAATATTGCGAACTTGCCGGACTAGCTCCATGGATAATATAATGAACAGGTATTTCACATTGAATCGGTTTACATACATCAGCAATATAACTATGAAAATATGATTTTTGAACATATTTACCAAACCGCTTTCTTAATTTTTCTATATTCCGTACTAACGCTACAATTTGTATATTAAATTTTGGATCTTTTTCATTCAAAAAAATAAGCATATATACCATATATGACGGCAGCATGCCATATGCACCTGTTATAAGTACCGTTTTATTTCGAAACGCCTCCCACATTTCCGGATTAAACTGATATATATATTCCATATCTTCCTTAATAATTCTGTTCATTTTTCTTTAAATCCATCCTTTGAATTCTATTTATCCCATCCATCAAAATAACCGCAATTTAATAATTTTTTTGAAATAAAAATTAAACACTATTCTACCAAATTTAAACTGATTTTCACCTTTGTACTCTGCCCGTCTGATCACCAGCCAGCAGTTTCTCCACTTCAATAACAGACACACGATTAAAATCACCCTCTATAGAATGTTTTAATGCAGATGCTGCCACTGCGAAATCAACAATCTTTTGAGCCTCCATCCCCTTCATACATGAATAGATTAAACCAGCTCCAAAACTATCCCCACCACCAACACGATCTACTATTCGTAAATCATATTCCTTAGAAAAGTAAAACTTTTCATTTTCATATAGCATGGCACTCCATTTGTTTTCATTGGCATTAATTGATCTTCTAAGTGTTATAGCAACTTTATCAAAATCAAATCTATTCTTTAATTGAAGTGCCACTAATTTATATCCTTCTTTATCCAGCTGTCCATTTACTGCATCAGAATTATCTGCTTCTATTCCAAATACATCCTTTGCGTCCTCTTCATTTGCAATGCATATATCAACGTATTTACATAATTTAGACATTGCCCTATTTGCTTCCTGTTTCGACCACAACTTACCTCGATAGTTTAAATCACAGGATATTTTTAATCCTTTTTTCTTTGCCTCACGACATGCAGTCTCACAGATTTCAACAAGATTCGCTCCCAAAGCTGGTGTAATCCCGGTAAAATGAAACCACCCTGCTCCCTCAAATATCTTATTCCAATCAAAATCTGTTGGAGAAGCTTCCTGAATCGCTGAATGTGCTCTATCGTAAATACAAATACTTCCTCTTTGACTAGCACCTTTTTCTAAAAAATAGATTCCCATTCTATTTCCGCCTCGAATAATATAACTTGTATCTACACCAAATTTTCGAAGTTCAGCAACAGCACCATCTCCAATGCAATTGTCCGGTAATTTTGTTACATACGATACATCGACGCCAAAATTGGCAAGTGATACCGCCACATTTGCTTCACCACCGCCAAATGTAGCCTGCATTTGATCGTTCTGAAAAAAACGAAAATATCCATTTGGTGCTAGCCTAAGCATTATTTCACCAAAAGTCACTACTCTACTCATACATTTTTCTCCATAATTAATCTTAATATTGATACTGTGTAGGGGTTATAAATTCTATTTTTATTGCAGTGGACAATTCCTTTAATTCGTCGGAAATAAGTTGATTCCTTTTCTTTGCCTGTTTTGAAAAATCATACTCAAGATTTGTATTTATATAATTGTTTCCATAATACATTGAATATCCATCCATTCCAGCAATTTTTACCGACTTCACTCCACAAGAAATAAGCAATTTCACAAGCATAAGCCCAGAATTATCTATTATATCTGGACTTTTCAATGAATAACTCGCATAGTTCACAACAAAATCTTTTTTCTTTGCTTCCTTCATATTGGACGTTATAATACACTTTGCGCTTGTTTTGTCCTGAATTTTTACAAATCGTCTCATATTGCTGCTGAATATAAAATCCGGTTTGAATTCGTCAGCACAAAAATTTAATGCAATTACAATAGTATTGTCTTTTTGTATTTCACTTAATACATCCTCTTTACAATCATTAATGCTTTTTCCAGGAGCAAGAATAATCACTTGTTTTTTGTCCAACTCATTTGTTAATGCCTCAATTGCATCTTTATCATCAATATAACTTTGCTGAAATTCTCGATAATATTTTTCAGCTTTTTCTTTACTAAACCTTGGTTTATCTTCATCCGAAATGCAATGTAATAATTCATTAAATGCTTTCACTGTAAGGCTGTCTTTTTCTGCAAGGTATATCGCATAATTGGGATGGCACCCGATCGTCGCTGATAAATACAAAGGTAATGAATATCCCCAAAATCTATTCTTATAAATATCATTCAAATACTCATCCATGATTTCCAACATAGGTTCAATAAGATAATGTGTATCATAATTTTCGTTCATATAATCTGCAAACAGTTCAAGATTTAAATTTCCTGCACCTCTGCCCATTCCGAAAACACACGCATCTATTATTAAATCCCTTTTAAGATTCATCTCTACCAAAGCTTCCGCATTGCCAAAAGCCTGTTGTAAATTATTATGCGCATGGTATGCCAAAGCAATTTCAGGATTCAAATTATTATCAGCTAAATAAACTAACCGGAGAAATTGCTTCCTTTTTATCAATCCAAAACTATCAACAATTGCAACTGCATCTGGATGTATTGAATTAAATAATTCTATTCCATCTATGAATTCTTTGTCACTGTATGCATCTGTTCCAACAAAATTGACTGATAAAAAATATCCCTGTTTTTGCACATATTGGCAATACTCATACGCTTCCCTTATTTTATCCTTTTTAAAAATCACTCGTATTCCATCAATTGATGTACCATCATATGGTGCAATTTTTTCTTTTGCAACCGGAGCATTCATATCAACCATTCCGACATATTTCATTTTTGAAGATTTCGGAGAAATAACTTGTTTAAAGCTATCCGTATCTGGAAAAACGGAAACATCTTCTGAATAAGAATTTCCCTTGATAAATCCTACTTCACAAATTTCTACACCCGTTTGAGCTATTTTTTTGCAAAAACCCTTTATCATATTTCTGCCAAATTTCCAATCATTTACATATCCGCCATCTCTAAGCGTGCAATCTAATAAATTGATTTTTCCCAAGCTCAAAACCTCCTATCCTTCCTCTATCCTTCCTCTATTCTTCGTCTAATAAAGGAATAAACATTTGCTTCTTCAATTCTTCCCTCGGCAGGAACGGTGCAAGGTCCTCTAAAGGAGGACTCACTAAAGTTCCATCTTCCAATCTTTTCGTGCTACTCTTTGGTTCCCAAACCTGTGTAGTATCAGTAAAAATTTCACAAAATACTGGTCCGCTTTCCTCAAGAACTTTATCTACTACTTTTTTCATCTCTTCATTGCTTTTTGCACAATAATAAGGATAACCAAATGCCTCCGATATCTTTTTAAAATCTGGAAAAGACAAATCACCTGATTCTTCACCAATTCCAACAAAATTTTTATTAAATAAATTTGTCTGTGTTATACGAATTGAATGATATCCATTATTGTTAATCAAGAAAATTTTTATTGGCAGCTTATTTGTTAAAACAGTTTGTAATTCTTGAAGGTTCATCATGATACTTCCATCCCCCTCAAGGCAAATAGTCTGTCTTCTTCCACCACCTATACATGTTCCAATTGCTGCTGGAAGACCATATCCCATACTGGCAATAGCACTATTATTGGCCATTCGGCTTCCTTTTTGAATTACATATGCCTGATTTCCTACGACACAACATGCACCATTTGATACCGCCGTAAGACTATTTTCTGGCAATCTACTACTCAAATATCTTATAAAAGCATATACATTTGCAGTTTTCCCATTTTCCTTCCAATGCTTAGGCAATACTACTGGATATTCTTTTTTCCATCTGTGACAAGTTTCAAGCCACATACTGTTTTTATTAACTGGAGCCATTGATGTGGCTGCATGATCCAGTTTTACCAAAAAGTCTTTAGCATCCGCCCATATAGGCATTTCCACATGAATCGTATGCTTTTTCATTTCAGCTTTATCAATGTCAACCATTATCACTTCTGCTTCTCTTGCCCAGGTTTCCCAATTATATCCAACCTGTCTTATTGAAATACGTGTACCTACTGCAAGAATCAGATCCGCATTTTGAATCGCCCAATTTCCGGGTCTATCGCCCATATTTCCCGCTCGTCCACAATATAGAGGATTATCATCCTCGATCAGATCCACTGCATTCCAGTATGTCACTATCGGAATATTTAACTTCTCGGCGACCGAACGAAATGCATCGTACCCCTTTGATAATCTAATACCATATCCTGCATGAAATACTGGACGCTTTGCATTTTTAATTTTTTCCAAGACAAGTTTTATTGTTTCTTCCGACACCTCTGGTGGCAATAACACATCATCTTCTTTTGGATCATATCCCTCTAATTCGTCCGTTTCAATGTATCCACCCTGATAATTTACAGGTATATCAATCCACACTGGTCCCGGTCTGCCAGTCGTTGCTAAATGCCATGCCTTTTCAAGCGCATAGCGTATCTGTTTAGGGTCTTCTATCATTGTTGCATACTTGGTCATTGGTTCAACAGATTTAACAATATCATATTCCTGATCCCCTAACGCTCTTAAAGGTGTTTCGGTATATTGTAATGCATATCTTGCAGTCGTTGTATATTTCACCTGCCCACTTATAATAAACATTGGGATTGAATCAAGCCAGCCTCCGACAACGCCTGTTAATGCATTCGTTCCTCCCGGTCCTGTAGTCACACATACTGCTGCAATTCTTTGCTCCAGACGTGCATATGCTTCCGCTGCAATAGCGCATGCTTGCTCATGATGGTTATATGTAACCTTTAACCCTTCTTTATGCCCCAATGCATCATTTAAATGCATCGCACCGCCGCCAACGACACTAAATGCATCTGTAACTCCATGCTCAACCAGAAAATCTGCCACATAATCTGCCAAACGTATTTTCATTGTTCTTTCCCCACTTCAATTGATTTCTATAAATTAACTGCATCCTTTATTATTTCTGCCATGTAATCGATCATTACATCTGTCATTCCTGGGTATACACCAACCCAAAAAGTATTATTCATAACGAATTCTGTCTCGGAAAGATCTCCAGAAACTCTATATGCATCAGTATCCCGAATCTGATCAAAACATGGATGTTTGATAATGTTTCCGCTAAACAGTAATCTTGTCTGAACATTATGTTCCTCAATATATCTGGTTATCTTATTTCTTTCAATTCCAGTTTCAGGTCTTACAGAAATTAAAAAACCAAACCATGATGGTCTACTATTTTCTGCTGGCTCCGGTAAAATAATCTTATCCTGAATGCACTCCAATGCCTTATGTAAACGCTCCCAGTTGTGACGTCTTCTTTCAATAAAAGAAGGAAACTTCTTTAACTGCTCCACACCAACTGCCGCCTGTAAATCTGTAACTTTCAGATTATATCCGAAATGACTATATACATACTTATGATCATACCCCTGAGGAAGTTGTCCATACTGTCCATCATATCGATGTCCACAAAAATTGTCATGTCCTGATGGACAAATGCAATCTCTTCCCCAATCTCTATAAGATAAAATCAGTCTATGTAATTGCGGATCATTCGTATATACACATCCACCTTCTCCCATCGTCATATGATGCGGTGGATAAAATGAACTTGTGCCAATATCGCCCCATGTTCCAGAAAATTTTGTTTCTCCGCTAATTGTATACTGTGTTCCCAATGCATCACAGTTATCTTCAATCAGCCATAAATTATTCTTATCGCAAAAAGCTTTTACTGTTGCAATATCAAAAGGATTACCTAATGTATGTGCAATCATTACCGCTTTTGTTTTTTCACTCAATGCAGCATCTAATTTTGTGACATCAATGTTATATTGCGGCACAGTAACATCAACAAATACTGGAACCGCACCATATTGAAGTATTGGTGTAATTGTTGTTGGAAATCCACATGCAACCGTGATTACCTCATCGCCTCGTTTAATTTGTCTATCTCCTAATTCTGGAGCTGTAAGCACAGAAAATGCAATCAAATTTGCTGAAGATCCGCTATTAACCAAATGTGCAAACTTTACACCAATCCATTCTGCAAATTTTTTTTCAAATTCATCAGAAAATCTTCCTGTTGTCAGCCAAAAATCAAGCATTGCATCTGTAAGACTTTGCATCTCTTTTTCATCATACACTCTTGAAGCATAACTTACTCGATCTCCCGGTTTAAAATTCTCCTTAGATTCCTTTGGTTCTTTAAACTTATGATAAAATTCTGCAACCAAAGATTTAATTTCTTCACGTGCCTCATTTTCATTCTTCCAGTTTGCCATTTTCATTAGTCCTCCCATTTCTTCCATGGTGCATTATTTGTCTTCAGTAATTTTTCAAGCATGTCCATTTCTCTCTTATTATCCATACACTGCCAAAAGCCTCTATGCATATATGACATCAATTCTCCTGATGCTGCCAGCCTTTCCAAAGGTTCTCTTTCAAATACTGTCTGATCATCTTCTATTAAATCAAATATCTGAGGTTCTAAAACCATGTACCCTGCATTAATCGGTGCTCCGTCTGAAAGATTCTTTTCCCTAAATGATTTAACCGCATTATCCCCACCAATTTCAAGAATCCCTTTTTGCTGCTCCAACATAACTGCCGTAAGCGTAGCTATTTTTCCATGCTCTTTATGAAACTTTACAAGCTTGCTTATATCTACATCACATACTCCATCACCATACGTCATCATAAATGGCTCATTTCCTACATATTTCTGTATTTTCTTGATTCGTCCACCTGTCATAGTGTTTAATCCCGTATCTACAACTGTAACTTTCCAAGGATCGGTATGTGATTCATGAATTGTCATTTCGTTTTTTCCATTACTATAATCAAAGGTTACATCACTATTATGTAAGAAATAATTTGCAAACCACTCCTTGATAACATACTGTTTATAACCAGCGCATATAATAAAATCATTATAGCCATAATAAGAATATTCCTTCATAATATGCCAAAGAATTGGTTTTCCACCTATTTCAATCATAGGTTTCGGCTTAAATTGAGACTCTTCGGAAATTCTTGTTCCGAAGCCACCTGCTAAAATAACTACTTTCATCTTTTGTCCTTTCTTTTCTACTTTCCATATACTTCAAACACCAAATTCTTCATCATTTTACTTTGATTACATACTAAATAATTCCCTGTATCTACATCCGAACTTGTATATTCAAATGTTATTGCATTGCTTAAATCTTCCGATACATTTGTACAATATATTTTTAATATATATTGTTCACCCGGTGTAACATCTACTTTATTCCATTTTATTTTATTAAATTGACAGTCTTTCATATGTGCAGCATTAACAGTTGTTTCTGCAAGTTTACTTTTTTCATTGTCATATAGTTCAAAATGAACATCACAATCATTCACCCTCCCATACGTTCCAACCATCACACTAATGCCAGTTATTTTTTTAACATTAGTTTCAAAATATTGTTCATATACAACTTCATTTGGTATTCCACCCATAAATTCCGCATTTTCTGCATTAACTGCATATACCACTGTCGGTTGTGTATAATTATATGTCAAACATATAATAGACGGAATCACAAATATAAGTATTCCATACAAATATCTTAATCTATTTATTCCTTTGCTGTATTCAGTATCTATATTTTTTATATTTTGCGTATATTTAGGATGTTTAAAAATTGTTATCACAAATAAGACTGAGGCAAAGCACGTAAATATTAAATCATTATTTTTTATCACAAACAGATCATTCATTTTCAAGTTAAGGCTAAGTTTTGATGTATCCAAAAATGCACTCCAAACTGCACCTGAAAATAAACCTTGATCTAACGCCTCAGGCCAGCCATTTACAACAAATACAATATAAAACGTCATTAATAAGCACTCTAATAACATAAATATATCTCTTTTTTTGCTAATTACATTTCCTAATACCCAAGTTGGTACAGCCATCAATAACCACTGTGGATGCCAAAATGACAACCCAAAAGAAAAAAAAGTGACCAAATTTAAGTAAAAAATCAACCAATTTATACTGTTTTCTGTTTGTTCATTAAAATATGTATATGCACATAAAGCAACCCACACTAAAACAACAATGCTTATTTTTACATGATTTACATCCAATTGTAAATCAAATATGTATCCTGTTGCTCCAAATCCAAACACTCCATCTTTAAATGCTTGAGAATGAATATAGAACATAGTTTCTAATACAAAAATTGAACCTACACCAATACATTTTTTTATAATTTCTAGCACATTTTTTTCTTTATACAATAACATTGGTAAAAAGAATAAAAAAGCAAAATACTTACAAGTAATTGCTATTGCAAAGGCAAATACAAATTTCCAATTTTCGTTTTTAATATAATAATAAATACCTAATGTGATAAAAAACGTTGTAATAATATCATACTGTCCAAATATAAATTGACTATATATGGCTATTGGATTTGAAACAAATAAAAAGGCAGCAAAAAGAGCCATCTTCTTATCGCAGTTTAATAACCTACATGTTTTATAAATAATATAAGCGGTACCACAATAAAACAATGTTGTCAATCCTTTATACCACAATCGAACAAATATTGGCACGTCCATAGTTGGGTGCGATACAAATCCCAACAATTTCATTGGGATATTCCAAATAGCAAAAATAATATAAGTCGTGGGCATATAATTATTTACTGCTATATCAGGCATACTCTTATTATAATCATAGAAATCCCAAATATGTCCATTTAAATATGCAAATGACGATCCTCCCGTATGCCATATATCTGGATGCTGATATGAAAAAAAGCAAAAAGTAATTAGACCTAAAACAATTATCCAATCGACCATATTATACTCTTTATAATTTTTTTTAATGCTACTCATTATTTTGTTCATAATTTTTCTCCTCTAAATTTTTCTAAAAGGTAATCTTTAACAAATATTTTTTCTAAATTAGATCCTTGAAATAGTATGGGATAGATTTTTATTATAAAACTTATCGCCTTTTTCTATTATGTTTTCTTTTTTATGGATCAACATTTTTCTATCCACTTTATTATCTTTATTTTCTATACTTTTTCTTTTAATCAAAGTTACAAATGGGTTAACCAAATTATAATATCCCTTTTCCAATAAATCCAAGCAAAGATCCACATCATAATATTTTTCCTCAAACCGCTCATCAAACCCATGTACACTTTCAAATTTTTTTCGTTTTACCATCATACACAAATCCGATACTGCACTAACATTTTGAGCATAAAACAGCCTTCCCATATACCCTCCGCTAGATTTTGGCACCCCTTCGTGACTTCTCATAACAATACCACCTTCTCCACCCCCTATAATAAGACCACACTCTTTTACTGTATCATCTGTATTATAGATTTTTGCTCCCACTGCTCCCACATCACTTCTCTGGGCATACATAAGCAATTCTTCCATCCATTGTGATTCCACAATAGAAATCATAGATCTTAAAAAAACAACATACTCTCCCTTCGATATATTTACGCCATAATCGTATGCATTTACAATACCCCCATCACATCTACACACTTTAACATATTTTATTTGTTCAATCAATTGATAATATTTTTTCTGTTTTGGATCAGTAGTTCCATTATTAACAATTATAATTTCAAAATTATCATATGTTGAATTACGTAAGATACTATCAATACATTTAGCAAGATTATCCAAATCATTTTTGCTAACAATAATTATTGAAATCAATGGATGCCCTTTTATCTCGTATCTTATCCTATAAATAGTCGGAAACACAGGAGATGATTCTACTTTTCCTTGCAATCCAACTCTTTTTAAATGCTTTGTAACCGCAAGAATTCCAGCATCAATTGCATATCTTTTAGAATTAATATCTTGCGCAACTGAATTCTTATGAGAACGCCAAAAATAAATAACTTTTGGAATATGTTCTATACGTTCCGCATGTTCTGTTAATCGCAATACCATGTCATGATCCTGACTCCCATCACACTTAGGGTCAAATTCTCCTACTAGATCCAGCAAAGATTTCTTAAACACTGTAAAATGACAGATATAGTTATTTGCCCTAAGATTATCAATTGCAAAATCCGGTTTAAAATGAAATGAAATAATATCGTAAATATTATTTTCTTCGAAAACTGCCTCGTCTGAATATACAAAATCTGCTCCTTTTTCACAAATCATTCGCATATTCTCATACAACGCATTCGGGCAAAGCATATCATCATGATCAAATAGTGCAATATATTCACCCGTTGACATATGAATTGCCTCATTCGTATTTCCAGAAATTCCAAGATTTTCGTCTAACTTTTTATAAACAATTCTTTCGTCTTTTAATGATTTACATATTTCACCAACATAATTGTGCTTTTCATCACTTGCATCAGCAAGACATAATTCCCAATTGCTGTATGTCTGGTTGATCACAGACTGAATCATATCCTTTAAATATTTCTCAGGAGTATTATATAATGGAACTAATATACTAAATTTTACATCTTTTAAAAATTTGATTGCTTTTTGTTTTTCATATTCCTCCGTATTGAAAAAACATAAGTCTACAAATCTCTTTGTCTCCTTTTGTGGATCTATCAAAGTTCTAATTGCTTTTTTAACCCCACCCTGTTTATAACTATTTACAAATTTTGTACATACATGATACATAAATTTAACCGGAGCTAAAAATTTCCAAAAATTAGTTTTTCTCAATTTTTCTATCATTCGAATTGAACATCGTTTTATTTTATCCCGTATTGTCATACTTGAATCAAGTAAACTATTATCTCTTAAAAAGGCTTCTAATTCATCTTCATATAATTTTTTCATGTATTATCTTCTGCAAACTCTTCCTTCATTAATCCCATATCTTAAATAGTGAATATAATATTTTGGCAAATTATATTTGAAAGCACACCTCAAATCTGTATTTGCTTGCAAATACGCAATTACATCAAATCCTTCGTTTGCCCAACGTCCTTCCAAAATTCCATAATCAAGAAAATGATTAAATAATGCTTCCTCATCATCTCCAAAAGCTTTTTTCAAATCATCATATCTTTCTGAATAGAATTTTGCATCAAAAACGGGATTCCAAAAATCACGCGTATATGCCTTATGCTTTTTTTTCCACAATTTCCACCAAAGACAATTTCTTAATTTTATAATTCTATTGGCTTCTATTGGGAAAAACTGGTCACTCCTATAATCCCTCGTCAAACTTCTATTTAAATTAAGTCTGCTTTTACCAAGTTCTTTTTCTTCTAAATACAATCTTTGATACTCGTAATATAATTCTTCAAATTCTTTTCTTTTTAATACTTCTTCTCGAATTTTGCTTTGCCAAGCTTCTTCACTTTCTTTTTTTTGTTTTATTGTACATTCATCCAATTCTTTTTTTAACTCTAAAATTTTAGGATTTAACTCTCTATTAATTACATCAACATGTTCCTGATATGCTTTCTTATAGATATCAACATTATCCTGACTCAATGAAAGTAAATGTCTCAACGAAACAACCTCTTGATGTTTTTGAAAAATCTGATGTTCATAATCCCTTATTAACTCCACCTTAGACTTTTTTATCTTTCGAAATCTCATTGCCTGTACAGATATAAATGAACAATCATAACTAACATCATGATAAAATCCATTATAAGCAAACTGCTCCGCCCAATATTCCGGTGTATGTATTGATATATGACTCTCCTCATCGTAATCAAATGGCGTAGATGAAAAAATAATATCTTCTGTAGCTTCGCACATTCTTTGTATTGCAATTGGTATATCTTTATTATCTAAATGTTCAAGTACTTCAATGCAAGTAATCAAATCATATTTCTCATTTATAGGAATTAATGCAGATTGAACCTTACACCTTTCTTTTATATCTTCTCTTACATTTTTAATTGCATAATCAGAAATATCTATTCCATACGCATCAACGCCTCTATCATATAATGACTCCACAAAAAAACCTATTGCACATCCAATATCAAGTGTTTTTTTAGGATTTATTTCTTTTACTATCCTGTCTGAATAAGTTCCAAAGATTTCTTCCCATCCATTGTTCCTTTTATATTCTTGTCCACAAAGAGAATTGTAATATTTTTCATCATAAATATTTTTTTCTGCTTTATCCATCGTTCTCTTCCTTAATTTTTACATTATGAAAATATTGTCAAATGTATCTTCAATCGCTTTTACCATCTTTATTGATGAATACGCATCTAACGCTGCTTCTCGTATCTTTTTTTTAAACTCTTTGTCATCTCTATTATTATATATTTCTTCAAATCTATCAATCCACTCTCCTCTTTCACATAAAAAACCATTCTCTCCGCTATCAATCGCACTTCTATATGTAAAACTTGGCGTTGCGCATGTCGGAGTTCCAACAATCGCTGTTTCAAAATATTTAAGTTCCGATTTACAATTTGAGAAGACAGTATTCACTAACGGTACAATATTTAAATCAACTTCTGCCTGTTCATATTGTAATTCCACAAACGTTTGAAATGGTACATACGTTATTTTTTTCTCTTTCACTAAATAATCATATTGTGACGGCAATTTCATATATCCCACAATTTTCATTCTTACATCTTCATGTCTTTCCATAAATTCTTCTATTTCTGGCATGATCATGAGTAAATCATTCAAATGTGTTGGCGAACCACTAAAATACCCAATTACAAAATTACCCGTTGTAGACATTTTCATCTTCTTCTCAAAATATTCATTAGAAACTGCCTCTTGTATCCAATTGAGATAATTTTTTATAACATAGCATTTTCCTTCAAAATCTTTTTTCAAATATCCAGCCAGATATTCATTTGTCGTGATATAAGCATCACACTTCTCAGCCACTAGCATATTTCTTGACGTCTGATCAAACCAAAATTTCCATTCCAATTCTCTATCCAGACCTAATGTATCAATTACCATAGGCATATACTTCGGATGATAAATCAGATCATCTATATCATAACAGATCTTTTTCCCATGAATATGCAATTCATTAATAAACTCTTCTATTTCTGGTTCCCAAGGACAACGAATAAAAACCATAACATCAAAAATATCTACATTCTTAATCAACTGTCCTAAATCACTGTTTTGAAAGTATGCTCCTGACCATTGAATACTGTATTCCAAGCTCTCACATATATTATAGCCTCTATATCGAAAAGTACTACTATCAAACTTAGGACACAAAAATCCTACTGTTCTGCGTCCTGCCTTTTTTGCATCTTGTAATACCTTTATTCTAGCTTCATATGGCTTCTCCCAAGGATTACTTCTAAAAAAAGTTTTTGATTTTAATATATCATACATACATTCATCAGTCCCCCATCCATTTATGTTCTATATAAACTAAGCCTCTCTCTAGCTGATCATTTTCAATTTCAAACTCAGCAATATTTCCTCCAAAGAAAATTGTACTTCCGTCCTCATTAGCAACATGAATATCACAATGATACTTTCCTTGAATTAAATTCACCCTTTCAAAGACAATATGCAATTGTCTTTCACCAATCCATTCTTCCATTTCAATTCCGTCAGAAACAGTCGAACATCCATAGCAAAACAAACCATCCGCTCTCACCACATTAATCTCAATATAATATTTTTCTAACCTTTTCTGTGCTAAGGCCTGAATTTCCAAGCATACATCATCCATAATCCGAAAAACTTTTGTTCTTTTATTTTCCTTATTCAAGATTTTTACATTTTTTATAATTACCGGATCTGTGCTTTCATTTTGAGAGCCATCAATAATATCTTCTGCTTCGCTGTCCCTTTTTTCATCTTCTGCTATTTCATTTTTTTGATCATGCATATAATTCAAGTACAGCCTGTGAACATTATGCGGTTCTCCACTTTCACGAATTCTTCCATCATGAATCCAAATACTTCTATCGCAAATACGTTCTATCTGGCTTGTCGAATGGGATACTAATACGATAGTAGTTCCTTTTCCTTTTATTTCCATTAGCTTATTAAAACACTTTGTCTGAAAATTCACATCTCCTACTGCCAGAATTTCATCTATTAACAATATATCTGCATTAACATTTATTGCTACGGAAAATGCTAATCTCATATACATTCCCGATGAATAAGTTCGAACCGGATTATCTATATATTCTTCCAATTCTGAGAACTCAATAATATCATCTAATCTCTGTTCAATTTCCTTTCGTTCCAATCCCAAAATTGACGCATTAATAAAGATATTCTCTCTTCCACTTAAATCTGGATGAAATCCGGCACCCAATTCCAACAAGCTCGATACTCTGCCACTTATTTCGATGCTTCCGCTATCGGGATACATAATTCTAGTCAATAATTTTAGTGTTGTACTTTTTCCACATCCATTATTACCTACAAGTCCAACAGCTTCTCCCTTTGCCACATCAAACGAAATTCCTTTAAGAACCTGATGTACTTCATATTTATTTCGTGCTTTACTTAACGCACGTTCCTTCAACGTATTTCCTTTATCATAATAAAATTTAAATGTTTTTGTAAGATTCCTTACCTCAATAGAATTATTAGCATTCACTTTATAATTCCTCCACAAAATGTCTTTGTAACTTTGCAAAAATAAGATGTCCAATAACCCATATGGATAGACTCCAAAGTAACGCATTTATAAGCATATTCATTTCAGGAGCTTTTCCATAATATAAGATATTTCTATATGAGTTTACAATTGAGGTCATTGGATTAAAATAAAACAGTGCAACATATCTTTTTGGAACCATATCTATCGGATAAATTACAGGGGTCAAATACATCCATACCATAGCCACAATCTGCGTAATATACTCTAAATCTCTAAAGTACACATTAAGTGCAGAAATAATATACGTAACTCCCAATGCCAAAAAAAATTCAATCATCATAATCAAAGGTAAAAATAACCATGCCGCCAAATTAATAGTAACACCGCTAAAAATAACAGCCAACAATACAATTATAAAGCTTAATAACATATTCACAAATTGACTGATTGTAAATGATAACGGTAAAACTTCTCGTGGGAAATATATTTTTTTAACCATATCTTGCTGTGAAAAAATAACCTGTGCACCACCGCTTAAACACGTATTAAAAAAAATCCATGGAACCAATGCAACAAACAAAAACAAATAGAATTTATCTATATTCATTCTCATAATAACTGAAAAAACAGCTGTATATACAAGTAACTGTAATAAAGGATTTAAAAGCATCCAAAAAAATCCAAACACTGATCCTTTGTATCTACTTTTTAAATCCCTTTTTACCAAATTAATAATCATTTCTCGATATTTCCATAATTCTCTAAATCGTTTCATTCTATCCTCACATTAACCTATTTTCCATATCATATCATCCAAAATTTGAAAGTATACATTTCATTATAAAAAATAAATCCAACTTTTCTACACTTTATATATGCCCATAATTTATTTTTCATCTTCAAAGCATCCAATAATGTATTCAAAATTAGTTCATTTTTTCCCTCCGTTGCTGAATATGCCTGTTGCAATTCTCTTGCTTGTGTCAATCGTAGTGTTTTCATCATTTTATTATTCTTATGATATTGACCTATTTCTAATATTTTAATCACTTTGCCTAACAAATATCTCATATCCATTTTTTTTGTAGCACCAATTTCATTGTCTTGATGTTGTCGATACAAACTCAATTTATCGGGACAAAAAACTATCTTTCCACCATTATAAATAGTAGAAAGAGTAATCCACCAATCATGCATAAAACACGCTTCTGGAATTTTTTTAACGATTTCTTTCAGTTTTCTATTAAAAAACATTGCACATCCAGGAATTACATTATATAGTAAAGCCTGTTGCAACGGATGGATCTCATCAATATTCAATTTTGAATACTCAAAATAACCTGCATCTAAAACTGAATACCTGTCCTTCCCTAATTTCATATCATGATATATCAACAGCATCTCATTTTCATCATATTTTTCAGCAGTTTCCAACAGACGTTGCAATTTGTTTTTTTCCCATATATCATCCTGATCACAAAATGCATAATACTCTGCCTGTGGAATATCTTTATACAAATATAAAAAATTATACTTTGCCCCATGCATTTCACTTTCTGAATGTAATTGGATAATTTGTTCCGGAAACTTTTTTGTATATTGATCTATGATCTCTATCGTATGATCACACGATCCATCATCCCTGATATAAAGTTTCCATTCTGTGTAAGTCTGATTTAATATAGATTCAATCTGTTCACAAAGATATTTTTCTCCATTATAGGTTGCCATCATAATATGTATCATATTTTCACCTTATTATTTTACAATGTATATGCCGCAGAACCTGTAATGCTTTACGATAGCAATATAGCAAGCACCTTTGCAATACACCTGTTTTCAAATACTCCCGGCAATAGTACTGCTCACTATCCCTAATACATTTCTGCATAAAAGCACTGTTTCTCTGTGTTGTATATCCATGATGATGTTCCACAATTGCTTTTCCATTATACCAAGTCTGTTTATTTGCCTGTTGCATTCTTATACCAATAATTAATTCTTCATCATATAAAAATGTATTTTCATCCAAAGGATATAAAAGTTCTGCCGTCTGCCTATCCATCATAAAGCAACAGCCCGAAACATGAAAAACTCTAAATTGTGAATCCTTCTGCAAATGCATTCCCTGATATTTCATCATAGCTTTTCTTTGAAAACATTTTAAAACTGTATAAAAACGGAAAATTTCTTTCATTCCTGTCTTTACCATTGCTACACTTGGCTGATGTTTTCCTTGTGGATCTACCACCTGCGGTCCAACAATTCCGCCATGTTTTTCTTTTAGAAATTCACACATTGTTTCAATCGAATCTTTCCTGTATACAATATCATTATTTGAAATTAATATATACCCACACTGATCTTCTAATGCTTTTCGAATTCCCAAATTATTTCCGGCTGCATATCCACGATTTTCCTTTGATGAAATATACACCACATCATGATCATTTATATACTGTTTCAATGCTACCGGCATATCCGAAGATGACGCATTGTCTATCAGATAAACACGAACCGATTCCGTATTTTCTGTTTTTTCAATACTTTTGATGCATTTCAATGTAGCATCCCATGTCTCGTAATTTAAAATCACAATTCCAATCATGCTTTACTTTTCCTATTATAGTATATTTGTCGCAAAGAATCCAGTATCCGAGGTGGGACTAATCCAATCACCAGAGGTTTCAATGCATATATAATTCCTTCCGGCATTAATCCCAGTTTTCTAAATGCCTCAAATTTCATTTGTGCCTCATAAAAACGATACCGATATTTGCGACGTTTATACTGTGCAAGATCTCTTCTTATATAATAAAGTACATCTGGAAGATTTGCGCCTCGATATCCAGACTCATAAATGCGTAACAACATATCATAATCTTCTACACGAATACGGTTGTTTCTCACCGAATATCCTTTTACCATTCCAAGTACTTCTCGCCGAAACATACAGGAAGCATGTACAAATGGCAAATTTAATAAAAAATCCTTACCCTCAGGTTTTTGACAATACCGATATATTTCATCGTCATCTCCAATTCTTTTTTCAAAGAACTGTGCTCTGCTACCCACAAATCCTATATCCCGATGCTGTTGCAAATATGTCACCTGTTTCGTAAATCTGTTCTTTACAGAGATATCATCTGCATCCATAATTGCAATATATTGTCCTTTTGCCTTTTTTATACACAAATTCCGAGCATATGCAGCACCATGATTTTGTTCATAGTGAAATACACGTATTTTTGTATACTGCTTCTTTATTCGATTGATTTGTTGTAATGTGTTATTGGAAGATCCATCATCACAGATAAGTAACTCAAGATTTTCATAATCCTGTTGCATAACGGACGTTATTGCACTCTCAAGTACTTTTTCATCCACGTTGTTATAAACAGCCATAACCACACTAACCAGAGGATATTTTTCATTTTCCGGCATAAATTTCTCCATATTCTTTTATCACATTCATTAAATCATATTTTGATAATTTATTATACACAACATTTTTTTCGTTTTTCTTTAATATCCATTCTATACATGCCTTTACCTGTTCCTCATTATCTGGTTCAAACAGACATTTTTCTTCCTGTATCAGATCAGTATTTCCCCGAATCCTGCTGCACACTACCGGAACCCCACAAGCCATCGCTTCCATCAGTGCTACCGGAAGTCCCTCCTGTTTTGACGGGAACACAAACACGTCTGCTGCCTGACAGAGTTCTGCCACGTCTGTCCGAAATCCCAGCAGCTTCACATGATCTTCCAAATGATATTTCCGGATCAACTGCTGCAGTTCCTGCTTTTTTTCTCCCTGTCCGCAAATAAAATATCTCAGCTGCGAATGTCTCTGGACCAGCTGTTTCATTGCCTCAATGACAACAACATGGTTTTTACGATCACTGAGTTCTCCCACAGATAATAAGAACACATCTTCCGGCTGCAACCCAAGTTCCCGCCGTTTCTGTTGGATTGTTTGCGTATCTCCCGCATGGAATCGCTCCAGATCGATTCCGATTCCTGGCAGATAATAGGTTTTTCCAGCATGAAATTTCTTTTTTGCTCTGGCATAGTCCTCATAATTGATCGTTATCAACACATCCGTCCAACGACTCAGCACCTTCTCCACCGGATAGTACACCAACCAATTCACAATCGGAGCCCCCTGATAGAAATGAAACCCATGTGCCGTATAGATCACTTTTGTCTTTGTCCGGTGTCCGGCAATCCTTGCGACCACACCACCGATCGGGCTGTGGCAGTGACAAAATGCATAGGTATTCTGCTTCATCAGTCCTTCCACCTGCCACAAGGCTTTCATGTTCTGTCCCATATGCTTGATATTCCGTGCGAAATCAATCTGGCAGCAGCGCACATGCATATCCTGCAGTTTTTGCTTCAATTCGGCGACACGCGCATCCGAGCAGGTATTTCCTTCGATAAAATTGCAGGCAACATCTACCTGATAGCCCAGTTTCTGCAGTAATGCAATGTTTGGCATATTAAATTGGTCAATCATGGAGGCGACGGACGCCAGCATTAGAACTCGTTTCATCTTTTCCTTTCACCAAATACTCAACTAATTAATTCTTCTTTTATAGTATGGTAATATTGATGTATCTTCTTCCATCCCAATACATCAATTCCACCAACCACCAAAGTCAATATTCCACCAATGATAGTTATAAATATACCGCCCCAATCATTTGTCTCAATCACACTTCCCTTCATTGCAAACATAAACATCTCATAAAGAAAGGCATGTTGATCCTTAAAGACAAAAATATCGAGCATTTCATACAAGACAAACCAAGAGGCAAGCAGCATAAATGTAACCCATACAATTATCTTTACAATCGCCCAAAACAGATTCTTCCCCTTTTTATCATTTTCCAAGCTAACCACACGCTTCTCAAGGTCATTGTCCATTTTCTCATCTTTATCCTCTACCATCTCTACCTTGTCATCCCCGATCACCGGAGCAACATTTTCTTCCGATTGCTCGACAACCACCGGACGGAATGGAATAATTTCTTTTTCCGGCTCACATGTCATATAAAAGATATCCGGATACGTTTCTTTTGTATACTGCATAAAGTCATCCTTGGAAACACTGTAAAACGGTCTCCCCTCGTTTTCTACCCGTGCCGGTTCCAGGATTGCCTGACAGTGATAGCATTGATACGAAGCAGCAAATCCATCACATACAAAAACATTCTGACCGTGGCATTGTGGACAGCTATAGTGCAGTTCTTTTCGAACCAGATTTTTTGCACACAGAACCTGCAGCATACTTTTGGTATATGTAATTTCCAGATCCAGTCGTTCACTCAGGTCCTGCGTCGTAAACTGTTTACATTGCCTTTGTGTCAACTGCGGCAGGATTTTCATACATTGCCGAACCGCTTCTCTTTCGTTCATACTCTTTATAAAGCCCCCATATCTGCTGGAATTCTTCTTCCGAATAATATTTTCCTTCCAAAATGTGCAGCGTCAGAAACTGATAATTATCAGCCTCATATTTCACTTGTAATACCCCTCGCGCTCTTGGAAAATTGACCGTCAGGGAAATAATTCTTTTCACGATATCCAGAGAATCCCTGATACACATAAACGTCTTGGCATCATAAATACAATCTACACCATTTTCTCCTGTTAAGTTTGCCGACAGATTATCTCTGTCACTGAATCGAATTTTTGATATATATTTTTCATCGCTTGGAAGAAGCGTATTCAATGCATGATCTTCCCGGTAATCATATAATGCGGTCTGTTGAATCAGGCGATATAGTTCTTCCTCTAAATTAATGATTCCATCCGGCATATATAATTTTCCATCTTTTTGTTCCACATGATGCAATGGAATATTTTGTAACATTGCATCGATAATGCTGCTAAGGCTCTCTCTCTTATCATCAATCTCTTTTATATTTGGAAGCCGTTCAAAAAACTGGTTGAACAATTCTTTGCTCATGTCATACAATACATTCTGCGGATCAGCCTCTCTATTGTTGTCCAATTCCAGTTCTAATGTTTCTTCTACTATACTATAGATCTTATCAAGCTGAATCTGCGGACGGCTCTCCTGTATAATTCCATGCTGATTCCATACTTTAACAATCATGCAACGCTGTTCCAGGTCAATAGTTACCGGAAGATAGGAACACTCCTCCTCGATCGGACCGGCAGAATCTTTTAACATGCAGAACACAAAAATCAGATGCACCCTGATTAAATTTCCATTCCTTCTTTCTTCCTGTATCGCTGCAAGCTTCGTGGAGTCTTCCTTCTGTGGGATCGTCTCTATGATCTGGTTGTACGTCCAATCTGGGATCTGGAATTTGCGCATAAGTCTGCCCCACGAATCCCTGCTCTTTAATCGCAAACAGGTCGAAGCAGTTAATGAATACACGCGCATCAATCGATGATGACCATATAATAATTCTTGAAAGAAAAAATCATTCAGATCCTCAACAGAAATCAATCCGCTTTGACAAAGCTGTTCTAGCAAAACCCGCTGGTCCGAAAAAGACAGCCTCTGCTCATTTGCAATTTTCTGTTCGGTAAGAAATCTATTCAGGCTTGTTGATGATATATTATCGATAAGTTCCTTAACTACATGCATTCCCTTGTCCTCTGTCTTCCGTAACCCCAAATCCAATAAATATTATTTTTATTATATCACGAACCTTTATCTTACTCAATGTAAAAAACCAGTCAGACTTATCATCCAACCGGTTTTATCACTTCTACCGAAACTATGGCTCCATATTTTTTAATAATGCATTAATATTCTGCGTATATAAGTTTTCACATAATTTCAAAATTTCTGTTTCAATCTGCTCATCGCTGATTGAAACTCCCCTCTCGGATCTGCAATTAATATCTCCAATTCATGAGACGTTCTCCAGCAATTTACAGCTTCTACAACGTCAAGCATGATCTCCAATGCCTCACGCAGCTCATCCACTGTCACAATAACAAAATTATCCCCCGGATATCTTGCATCATAATAATAGTCTTTGAGTAATGCCAGATCCTTCCTCTCTAATTGTAAGGAAGTATCCACCCTTTTAATCTCATCGTATAAGGCGCGCAAATTATGGGATGTCATTAGTTTTTCAATTCCAGTACAAACCAGTTCTGCCACAGATTTCAACATTTTTTCTGCAATTTGCTGTGCCGAAGCTGCAGCCGGATTGCAGTATACAGGTGACACTGCATCCCTTAAATACCAGAATTCATTGCACGCAATAGAATAATAAGAATTTGCCTTTATCATATTTTCAACTCCTTATAATCTCTTCTTAACTGTTGTGTAAACTTTGAATTATCATGTTCGAAATACTGCGGTGTTACAAAAACCACATCCGCATGCAACATCTCGAGTTCTTCCCGCAAGGCTCCCATCATCCATCTTTCCGGTTTTTCCGGAACTATGATGCAAAAGTCGATATCACTGCTGGCCTTATAATCATTTCTCGCGTAGCTTCCAAAAATCCCCAAACTCTGATATTTGATACTCGAATTTTTAATAATATCTACGCACTTGTTCAACCGGTCTTTAAAATCATTTTCAACAACAGGTGACACGTACGGCATCCCTAAACCTCCACTCTTTCTATTAATCTGTCCTATCACAGTTTCTACAGATTCTACCATTTTTTATTCTTCATGATATCTTCTATCAATTATAAGTTATGCAATTACCCGGGACACAAATTGGCGATTTTTCCCATTCTGATGTTCAAATTGAAATTCGAATTCCAATGTAACTTCCGAACTGTTCACCATATTATTTTCCCCTTCAAAATATACATAACCATCAAGAGAAACATCAGCTTCCAATATGCCCCTCACAATCGTACATGTATCATCCTCTTCCTGTTCTACCCGGACAACTTTGACATTTTCTATTTGATCCAATTCTGCATAGTCAACATATGTCTCAAACGCTTCATCCAATTCCTGACCTTCCATGTTCATAACAGAATCGTCAATTTCATTATACAAGTCATCCCAAAATTCGTTTTCTATGATTGTAGCGACCAGATTTCTATCATATTTCACGTATATCAGTCTCCCTGTGTCAAAAAATATTTAATTGCGTCCCAATAAGGTGGCAGTTCTTCTGAATATTCAAATTTTTTCAATTCCCGCTGTTTTTCTTCTCCGTTCAACTGGAACACATTAAACGTCCATAAAGCTTTTTCTCTGGCACGACATAAACGTTTATCATTCAGGTTCAACTTTGTAATTGTATACTCAGCTGCCTCATCTGTCTTTTCCGCCGGCTGTATTGTTCCGTCCTGCTGATATCGAAAATGACTTTCACAATCCTTCTCCAGCGGAGAAATCATCCGCTTTGCATCAAAATTATTTTCTTTTTTATGCCCACAGTGCCTGCGATTGTCTCCATTACAAGAAGCATGAAGATTATTATAGGCCAGAGATAAATCCTGATTTTGTGCCTGAGGTCGAAAATGTTCCACATGAAAACTATTCTTTTGTACTTCAGTCTCTGTATTTTTAATATAAGAACAACAATAGCAGCAAAGATGTCTCTGTTCTGCAAGCAATGCATTCTTTAATATTTGCAGCTCCTTTTCATGCCGGATATCCTCATACCCTGCTTCTCTTTTATGCTTATTCTTGAATTTTTTCTTCCACCGGCTTACTTCTTCTGGTTCACCTGTCTTTTGAATATAAATCATAAAAACTTTATCGCCCTTTTGCAATCAAGATTCTTGCACGCACAACTTTCGTATTCTCTTCCGATGTCATCCATGCAAGCTTATTTACAAGTTTTTCTGCCTCATCATATGCTTTTTCATTCAGATACACATTTATTTGCTCTAAGAGTTCCGTTGTCTTCCTGTTATATACTTCGGTATCCATGTAATCTTCCAGAATTGTATTGACATCCCAGCCGTTCATCGGCTCCATCGGTTCTGCCAAAACCAGGTGCGTTTCTGCATCTTCATGCAAACGTATTACCTGTATATTTTCATCCACAGACTCCAGCACTTTCGGAGCATGTGTGGAAACAATAAACTGAATATTTGGAAAAGTATTCTGTAAAGCCGGAAAAATCTTCTCCTGCCACTTCGGATGCAGATGCAGATCAATTTCATCAATCAGCACAATGCCATCCCCTTCCAACGGATTCTCCCTCTTTGGATTTGCAATTGCCAGCCTCCGGCTCAGATCGCCTACCAGTGCGATTACACTTTTTTCTCCTTCTGACAATTGATAAAATGCCAATTCCAATTCTTTTTTGATGACAATAAGTTCCGCATCTTCTTCTGTTACTTTCACACGAATTTCCGAAAATCCATCTCCCAATGCGTTTAATATAGCTTTTTTTACTGCATGTAACTGTGGATCTTCTGCATTCGGTGTTTCCACTCGTATACTGTTTTCATATTCCTGTCTTCCCCGGAACCATTCAAAAAATAACCGGAAATTGATCACTCCTCCAAATGCAGAATCTCTCCACGCATCCAGCTTCCCTGCTGCTCCTGTATAACGCCTTCTCAATTTACGTGTTTTTTCATTATAGCGGTCAACTCCATAAAACACATAAACAGGAATATTTTCATTATTTAAAGTAAACTCTTTCTGTGGTGTTTCCGTGTCATCGTTTTCATACTCTTCTTCTGTTTCCAAATAATCTCCCAGATACTGTTTTCGAATATATTCCGAAACTCTCTTCAGTTCTTTGGAATTATGCAGATTTTTCCCCTGAATTCTTTTTCGGTAATAGTGAAAATTATTTCCCTGGTCTTCAAGAAACAACGTTATTTTTGCTTCTTCTTCTCCAACTTTTACATCTTTTTCTCCTAAAAGAGAGGCTGTTATCTGTTCATCCTGTGCGGCTTCCTGCATAATTCTGGAAAAGAGAAGATTGCAGACATCCAGTATTGACGATTTTCCCATTCCGTTTACTCCATAAAAAATGGCATCTTTTCCGTTTAATACTATTTCTGTATCTGAAAAACCTCTGAAATTGTGCACTTGCAGTTTGTCTATTCTCACGCTTTTCTATCTCCTAAACCTTCGAATGCATACCATTAAGCTATTTATCATCTTTTCAGTAGTATCATACTTTAATTCTTTTATTTATGCAAGATTTTCCCATTCCAGCTCTTATCCTTCCGTCCTTCTTACCGACTCTTTCCAGTCACACACACGATATTCTTCCTTATATTCACTCATCTGCATATCGTATACACTGTCACCAAACGCTTTGCCCATCAGGGTGCCAATTTTTCCCGGAATCTTTTTCATCAGCCGGATGATCCAGCCAGTCGCTGGAATCATCACAAGCCGGTGTCCTTTTACCATAGCGATCATCTGCACCAGATCCGAAGTATTGATATACTGCTCGTTCTGTGGGAAAAACACTCCGGTCTCTTCGTTGTCGATCATCCGTTTGACAAACTGTGCCAGATTTTCTATATAAAGCATGGAACGCTGATTATGTACAATCGGAAATGCCGGAAGCTTTCCTGCCAGTTTTGCAAGCTGTGGATAGTTTCCCTTTGATCCCTTTCCGTAAATCATCGGCGGACGCAATACAACAACCTTAAAACGTTCATCTGCCAGTGCCTGTATTTTCTGATCTGCCTGCCATTTGCTGTCTCCATAGAAATTCAATGGTTTGGGAATTGTATTTTTTGTAATTTTCTTTTCTCTACATCCGCTGTATACAATCATGGAAGACATAAAGAGAAACTGCTGCACGCCTTCCTTTTTTGCTTTTTCGGCTGTCTCTACTGCCAGATCTGTATTCACGCGGTAATACTGCTTCTTTTCTTCTTCCGTCACCTGTCCCACATCTGCATGTGCGATTCCCGCCACATGATAGACCACATCATATGCTGAAAAATCGTGCGTCCGCCATGTTTGGGTTCTCATATCCAGCGTGTCAACCTGATAGTACTCCGGCCATTGTTTCAGCCATGCCTCCACAGAAGTTCCCACATAACTGCCGCTTCCGGTGATCAGAATCTTCTTTTTTCTCCTGTCCTTTTCACTTTCTTCTGTGTCGTTTGCAATGGTTTCCTTTTTTGCGCTGCTCTGTGCTGTTTCGCTTTTGTGTGCTTCTGTCTCTTCTTCCTCTTTGTTCAGTTCGCCGGTTCCACCTTCAACCACGCCATCGTGCATGAGCACGGAGCCAATTGTGCCAAGAAAACATTTCAGATCCATCCATGGTCCCAGATGTTTGACATATTCGCCATCCAGTCTTGCTTTGTCCGGAATCTCCAGTTCATCTCTGCCATTGATCTGTGCCCACCCGGTCAGCCCCGGTGTCACATCATTGGCACCATATTTCTCACGCTCTGCTACCAGATCATCCTGATTCCACAGTGCCGGCCGCGGTCCTACGATACTCATTTCTCCTTTGAAGATATTAAAAATCTGCGGCAATTCATCCAGACTGGTTTTGCGCAGGAATTTTCCTACCTTTGTGATGTACTGCTCCGGATTCTCCAGCATATGTGTCGGCACATCCTTCGGTGTGTCAATCCGCATGGTACGGAATTTGTAAATCTGGAAGAAACTCCGGTGGATGCCGACACGCTTCTGCTTAAATAATATCGGTCCCGGTGTATCCAGTTTGATCGCAATACATAAAAAAAGAAGGAGTGGTGATAAGATCACGATCGCCATCCCACTTAATATGATATCAATTCCTCTTTTGATGTAATGGTATCCTTTCATGGCTGACTTGCTCCTTCCTGATTTCCCATATTTTCATAAATTTACATATGTTATATCATACTCTATTTTAATGCATATTGCAATGACTGTGATTATTACTTCCATTACTCCATTTTTCTTATTTAAACGGCAATTTATTGTTTAATCTCACCGTTTTCCTATCAAAACATCAGCTTTCGACATCCACATTCTGTATTTCCCCGAAGTCTATCCCATACCCTTTCCCACCCATACTGATACAGGAAACACCACTGTTCTATCCATGTAATTGTTACATATTGTACAATTTTTTCAAATTTTGCCTTATCCAACAAAATCTCCCCCATTTCATGTACCATATACTCCTAAACAAAACTTCATATACAAAGGAGACCACCCATGAATAATTTACAGACACACATCAACAACTATCTGGAACACTGCCGTCACCAAAAACGCCTGGATTCCAAGACTCTGAAAGCATATCGCATCGACCTTCAGCAATTTTATGCCATTTTTTCATGCATGGATGTTTCTGATATTACACCGGATCTGTTGGAAAATTATATTGGCAGTCTGCACCAGAAGTACAAACCCAAAACCGTAAAAAGAAAGATTGCCTCGGTCAAAGCTCTTTTTCACTACCTGGAATATAAAGAAATCATCGCCCGGAATCCTTTCAACAAGGTGCAGATCAAATTCCGCGAACCTGTGATTTTGCCGAAAACCATTCCATTGCACACGATCGAAATTTTCTTATCTACGATCTATGAGCAGCGCACCGTCGCCAAAACAGATTATCAGAGAAAAAACGCTTTGCGGGATGCCGCTGTCATAGAACTTTTATTTGCAACCGGAATACGGATTTCCGAATTATGCGCTCTGCGTATCTGTGACATCGATTTGTACGATGGATCAGTCCTGATCTACGGAAAAGGTTCCAAAGAACGAATTGTTCAGATCGGAAACCACGAGGTCATACAGATTCTGTCGGAATACCGCAATGAATTTCTCCTCCAGATGGAAACCTGCCAGCATTTCTTTGCGACGCTAAACGGAACGGCATTATCCGATCAGTCGGTGCGGCGGATGATCAACAAATATGCTTCTCTTGCTGCAATTGAACAGCATATTACACCGCATATGTTCCGGCATACATTTGCCACCAGCCTTTTAGAAGCGGACGTCGATATCCGCTATATACAGGAAATGCTTGGCCACAGCTCTATTCATATCACGGAAATCTATACGCATGTTGCCATGTCAAAGCAGCGTGCCATCCTCACTACCAGACATCCCCGCAATACGTTTCATCTGTAAAAAGCAAAACAGCAATTCACGTGCCATGCACGGAATTGCTGTCATTGATAGCCGTTCTATTTTTACCTATTTATTCTCCCCTGCCAGTTCCGGATGATACGTCGGCACGATTTTTTTGACACACTCCCGGATGTCTTCCGGTTCTGTCACAACGTACTCTTTTAATTCTTCCAACTGCTGCATGAATTTTTCTTCATCCAGCTCAATCGGTTTACCGATATGAATCAGATTGTTTGCGGTATCCTGCATTCCTTCTTCATCCATCAGCATTTCTTCATAAAGTTTTTCTCCCGGTCGAAGTCCTGTGAAAATGATATGGATATCCTCATCCGGCTTGTGACCGGAAAGAAGAATCAGGTTCTTTGCCAGATCCAGAATCTTGATTGGCTCTCCCATATCCAGAACAAAAATTTCTCCACCTTTGGCATAGGTACCCGCCTGCAGCACCAGAGATACCGCTTCCGGAATTGTCATAAAATACCGCACGATATCCGGATGTGTAACCGTGACCGGACCTCCACGCTCAATCTGTTTTTTGAACAGCGGAATCACACTTCCGTTACTGCCAAGCACATTTCCAAAACGCACGGCTACGAAATCTGTCTTCGATCTGCGGTTATAGGTCTGAATGATCATCTCACAGATGCGCTTGCTGGCACCCATGATATTGGTTGGGTTGACTGCCTTATCCGTGGAAATCATCACAAATTTCTTCACACCGTACCGATCTGCCGCCTGCACAATCTTCCACGTGCCAAGCACGTTATTCTTAATTGCCTCGTTCGGACTCTCTTCCATGAGAGGCACATGCTTATGTGCCGCTGCATGATAGATAATCTCCGGCTTGTAATGTTCAAAAATCCAGTTCATACGATTCGTATTCCGCACGGATGCAATCAGCACAACAAGATCCAGATCCGGGAACCGGACTTTCAGTTCGTTTTGCACATCATAGGTCGTATTCTCGTAAATATCCACAATAATCAGCTGTTTTGGCTTGTGTGCGGCAATCTGCCGGCACAATTCGCTTCCGATAGAGCCACCGCCACCGGTCACCATGATTACCTTTCCGGATACATAATCCATGATAGACTGCAGATCAACGGTCACCGGATCTCTGCCTAACAGGTCATTGACATCTACATCTTTTAATTTGCTGACGCTGACATCGCCGTTTACAAGCTGGTAAATGCCGGGCAGACGTTTCAATGTGCATCCGGTTTCTTTGCAGATATCAAGAATCCCCTTAATCTGTTTCTGCGTGGCCGATGGCATGGCAATGATGATCTCATGCACATGCAGTTCTTCGACTTTTTCCAGAATATCGCTCCGATCTCCTACGACTTTCGCTCCATGAATATAATTGCCGATCTTGTTCCGGTCATCATCAATCACACCAACAACCTTCTTTTTCACATAGCGGCTGTTGTTGATTTCTTTGATGATCTGGTTTCCTGCATCCCCTGCTCCGATCACAAGTACATTCCGTCTGTACACACCTGCTCTGCGCATATTGCGAAGCACACGCAGTCCGCGGTAAGAATATCTGCATCCCATGACAAATACAAACAGAAACAATCCATACAGAATGTAAAAGCTTCTTGGCACCGGGTACATATCCCCCCAGTTCCGAAGCAATATCAGCACTGTCACAACAACGGTATCCAGAATACATGCTGAAACCACATACATCATTTCCAGTGCTCCCGCATAGCTCCAGAGACTGGAATACAGTCGGAGCATCCAGAAAATGACCAGCGTAACAATGATCATAAAAGGAAGTGCTCTCCACACTTCATCCATATATTGAAACGGTACGCTTTTGATATTCAGATCAAACCGAATCAATAACGCAACTATGCTTGCAGCAAACACTGCAAGCACGTCGTAGCACATCAGAAAAATCCGTCTGATCAGTAATTGTTTATCTTGAATGATTTTTTTCATAATTTCAATCTGTTATTTTTGATTCTTTCTCTGTTTTCTCGATTGTTTTTTCGATGATTTCTTCCTGACTGAGGATTCTGTCACTCCAGCCCCTTTAGTATTCTGTACCGTCTGCGCGGTATCTGCTTTTGCACTCTCTGCTGCTCTTGAAATACTCTGTTTTACGGCAGTATCACTTTCCGCAGAAACCGTTTCTTTAACAACAAAAAGATTTTCTTTCTTTACAAGCATCCGGTTCACTGCAAGCCCCAGACCAAGCATACCCCAGAATACCGGAGCGGTACATACATTAGAATCGTTTGCGATACCTGCAATCATGTACACCAGCACTGCCGCAAATAATCCAAATCCAATCCAGCTGATACTCTCGTGTAGATCCACTCTGCGGTAAATGCGTACCGACTGTACCAGATACCAGAACAGAAATACCAGAAGTGCCAGGGTACCGATCAGTCCGGTTTCCACCCACTGCTGCAGATACCAGCTATGGGCTTTTACATCATAGCTGTTTGCTCCATAAACATAGTTCTGACTAATATAATCTTCCTGTGGGACTTCAAACATATAAGTATTTGCCCCGCTCCCCATAAAAGCATGCTTTCCAAGAAGCGGAATCGTTTTATTCCAGATATGTCCTCGATTGCTCATTGCATCATCCAAAAATACATTTGAAACCTTCGGATTCTCAAACTTCACTAATTTTCCTGCTGGATTGAGATATTCATATCCGTCCGTATCATTTTTTGAGAAATCCCATTCGACACCATCTATGATCATCTTTATTCCTGCTGTATTATCGGTAAACATGATCGGCTGAATCTGTATATTTGCAAACCGTTCATCATTGAGGGCCAAAATATGATTTTCCTGATCTACCTCTGTTGTCTGAATCTCCTGACCATCTGCATCTTTGCATACCACGGTGATTACACCGTCGCTCCCCAGATCATAGGACACATACAGAGGATTGTTCCAGATATCAAGTTCCACATCATCTGTGTTTGTTTTGATATCGTTTAAAGAGAACTGATCTTTCATATGATAGGTTCCAACAACCGTCTCTTTAAGAGTTTGACCGATGCCTGTCGTATTTGCCAGCACTCCTGCTGCAATCACTCCAATGACAACTACAACAATCCCGGCTGCAAATAATTTTTTCTTCCGGCTGAGCAAAACCAATGCGAGAATCACCGCTCCAATTGCCAGTGCAATAAATCCGGAAGAACTTCTGCTTCCAACCAGTGCTACAATGCAACAAATCTCTGCGACTGCGATTACAAGACGATGCCACATCTTTTTCGCCCCAATAAACAGGCAGACCAGCAATGGTATCAGCATGCCAAAATAAAATGACAAAAAGTTAGGATTGTAAAGTGTCGTATACGCAGTCTTATCTGCGAAATTAAAGGAAATCTTATCTAACTGGTTCCACCAGCTTGTGTCCGTCATCAGATGTTTGCCCAGAGATGTCTTAAAATAATCCAATCCAAAGACCTGGAAAAATCCAATCAGAGTAACAATTGCGATTCCAATGCCGGACCAGCGCAGGATTACCTCTATCTGTTTTTCTTCCTGTACATAATTATAGACATAATAACACAGTATCATATAGACAAATACAACCCATACAGGCTCAAAAAGTTCATATGTACCATGTGCCACCCAGTATTTGTGACTGGAAAACAGGGCAGACATTGCAACAAACAATGCATACACCATCAGAAAATAAAAGGAATTTTCAAATGCAAACTCCTTTTTATTCAAATACCGGATCAGTAAAATTGCGAGCATTACAACTCCCACAAGGATGATCGCAATCATCTTCCATGCAAAAAAGAAGTCCGTCTGCTTTGCTGCACTCTCCGGATACCAGTCAAACTGTGCCAGATTTGTATCATAAACAAAAGAATGCACAATGATTGGAATAAATCCGATCAACAAAATAATGGGAATCAATATCTTATTTGCTTTTAACGTGTTTTTGTTTCCATTCGTATTCAAGATTATTTTCTCCTTATGTTTCATTGCCTATAATCATACCCCAAATTTCGTTTTTTTTCAATCATTCCGGCATGTCGATTTTATTTTTCTTTTTATATAGGTAAAAACACTTTTTTGTTACTTGTGTGTTACTTAAAAATTTAACAAATAAATGTGTATGATTGACACGATAATATAAATTTTTACACACGAAAGGAAGAAAAATGAGATTACCAAACGGATACGGCGGAGTCGTAAAACTCTCCGGCAACAGAAGAAGACCCTACGCAGCACGCATCACTACGGGCTGGCACATCAATGACATCACTGGAAAGCGCATCCAGCACTATCAGATTCTGGGCTACGCTCCTACCCGGTCAGAAGCTCTGCAGATTCTGGCACGTTACAACAATTATCCCATCGATGGGGAAACGCTGAAATTAACCTTCCGGGAAATTTATCTCCGATGGTCCGAAGAAAAGTTTCCTACCATCTCCCACTCCAACATCAAAGGCTATCGGGCAGCCTATGCCACTTGTGAAAACATTGCTGATATGCCATTTCACAATTTGAGACTCAATGATTTACAGCAGGTGATTGATCACTGTGGCAAAAACTATCCTACCCTGAAAAAAATTCGTGTTCTCTTTAACCAGCTCTATTCTTATGCCATGAAACACGAAATTGTCTCAAAAGATTATTCTGCCTATGTAAATATCTCGAAATACAAAGACCGGAATCCTAATAAAAACATACGAAGCTGTTTTTCCACTTCTGAAATTGCTCTCCTGTGGAAACACAAAAACGATCCCTATTGCCAGACAGTCCTCATGCTGATATACAATGGGGTCCGTGTCTCAGAGCTTTTGGATCTGAAAAAAGAAAACGTTCATCTGTCCGAACAATATTTTGATGTCATTGACAGCAAAACCGAAAACGGCATTCGAAAAGTTCCGATTGCTGACAAAGTACTCCCCTTTTACCAGCGCTGGCTTCATGACTGTTCCGATTGTGAATATCTCATCCATACTCTGGACAGCCAGCATTTTACCTATTATATGTATTACCACAATGTTTTCCAGCCTCTGATGTTTCGTCTGCACATCGATCATACACCTCACTGCTGCCGGCACACCACGATTTCCCTGCTCGCCGAAGCACATGTCGATCAGACGACCATCAAAAAAATTGTCGGTCATTCCGGCGCTATGTCCCTGACAGAACGGATTTACACGCATCTGGATGTGCCTGCGCTGGTCGAAGCCATAAATCAGATTTAATCGCTTCTTGTATGTTGCTTGCGTGTTACTTGTAGAAGTGATTTTGCCCCAAACTCTGTTTATAAATCCGGTATTTCCAATACTTCCGCGGAAAATACCATGCATATTTCCGGTTAAGGTAACTTACAAGACTTCTACAAAGAAGAGTGCTAAGGCAAAGACAAAGAAACTTACTTACACACTGAAAGTTGCTAAGGTAGGCGTTGCTTTATCTGGAGATTCAGTAGTAGCTATTGGAAGCACAACTAAGTTAACAAATACTAAGAAAAATTCTTCAAGAGCTAAGATTACTTACACATCAAGCGATGATTCTATCGCAACAGTAGCAGCTGACGGTACAGTAACTGGTGTTAAGGCTGGTAAGGCAACAATCACAGCTAAGATTACCGTTGGTAAGGATTCAGCCACAACTACTAAGGATGTAGAAGTTAAGAATTATGTTCTTAAAAGTGTAAGACAGACAAAGGCAAATGAATTTGAATCTACAATTGTGGGCACAACCAAAAACATTAAACCTTCTGAGATTACAATGAAGAATACTGAGACAAATGTTGTCGTTCCTGTTAAAGCAGTAAGCGTAGATAGCAAGGATGCAACAAAGGTTACACTTACAACATTTGCTAATGTAACAGACGGAAAAACATATGAAGTAACACTTGACGGAACAACACAGACTGTTGTTGCAACAGATGGAAAGATTGAAACTGTTAATGTAAATAAGGCTACTATTCCATATGCAACAGAAACAGAAATTAAGTTAGTATCAAAAGACGTTAATGGTGTAATTATTGATGAAGTGGCTTATGGAAAGCAGGATTCCTCTAAGTATGATTTCTCACTTTCTACAAGTAATGGTTATGTAAACGGGTCTAAATTGTACTTAAACAAGATTGGTGACACTGCTACTGCAGAGGTTACTTACAAAACTGGTAAATATGATGCAAATGGTAAGCCAGAAGGAAATATTACATCTGGAAAGCTTACAATCACAGCAGTAGATCAGGCTTCTGTAAACAGCTACGATGTTAAAATCGCAAAAGCTGGTAAAAAGTTTGATAAAGTTGTAGCAAATAAGCAGATCGCTGTAGGTGAGACTTCAGCAAATACAGCTTACTTCCAGATTAAAGATGTTGATAACAACGAAATTAGTTACTACACAGATTATACTGTAGAGTCTAGTGACAACAGCATTTTAATGGTAGATGATGCATCTATCGCAGATAAAGAAGCTGTATTAACTCCTGTAAAGGCTGGTACTGCGTACCTGTTAATTAAGAAAAATAACACAATTGTTGGTTCTGTGGCAATTACAGTAGGTGCTGAAAAAGCAGTTACAACTATGTCTGTTGATAAGGCTTCTGTAGCTCTCTCAACACAGTTGGCAAAACCAGGAACTGTTACTGCAAGCTTTAAGGATCAGTACGGCGCAGATATTAAAGGTGATGCCGATAAGGTTTCTGTTTCTTGCCTGAGCACATCTGCAGACAAGGTAAAAACAGACGATGTTACAGCTAATGCCTCTAGTAAATATTTCTCTGTCGCACAGAATGGAAATAATGTAGCTGTTACATTTAATGTAGCAAACGTTACAAAGGGATCTTATGTATATAAAATTGCTTATATGAAAGATGGTAAGGAAGTTTGCGCTAAGACAGTAAATGTAAATGTTCAGACTCCTGCAGATCCAGGAAAGGGAAGCGTTTCCTATGCACTGAATGTAAATACTGCAAAGGTTGATACTCTTGTCGATGATAATCATAACAAAGCGGCAGGAACTAACTATGATGTAACAGTAGATGTTACTGAGTCAATCGGTGGTGTTCCATATGCTACATTAAAACCAGCTGACACAATTGCAGATGGAAAAACTGGTGCAGATGCAACAACGGTAGAATCTATCGTTTATAAAGTAGTTGATAAAGATGGCAAGGCAATTTTTGATGATGTTACTAAGGTTAACAATGTAACTAACGCTGCTATTCAGGCTACTAATGGAAAGTTAACTGTTAATACTGTTTCTTTCAGCGCAATCAGTGCTCAGAAAAATCTTGCAAAAGGAACATATACTGTTACAGCTGTAATTACAACAAAGAAGGGAACTAATGATCCGGTTAAGACTACTTTTACTACAAGCTTTGTTGTAGAAGATTCTCAGCCTGCTGGTGAGGTTTCACGTGTTAAAGATACTGTAGCAGGCGGAACTATCAAGGCAATGGCTGAAGCAGCATTTAAGTATGTATATGAAGGAACTTCCTACGCAGCATCTGATGCTGATGAGACATTAACAGTTACAAATGTTGAAGGTATCACAAACGATAATAAGAAGATTGACAGTAAAAACTTTGCAACAGAAACTCTTACCACAAAGGGTAAAAAGGTTACTGTATCTAAGATTGTTGTTGAAGTTAAGACTGGTGATAAGGGGTATAAAGTAAACATCGAAGTCCCAGTAAACTTAACTATCACAGTAGGTGAATAAAAATTTTACATTCATAAAATAATATTTCATCTTTTGATTCCCCCGATTTTAATCGGGGGAATTTGAAATGTGATTATAAATTTATTAAATTAATCCAACTTTCTATGTTATAATAGTATAGAAGTTGGATTTTTAAAAAGGAGAAAAATGCATACATCTTTTTTATTAGGTAACAGGTTTAATTTGGCTGTAGGAATAAATACTTCTTATGTCTGATATCAGCTTTCTGTTGATCTATAGTTTTCAGTGCTTGGTCATAGTCATTCCGCAGAAAATCGAGTTGTGCAAAAAATTCATCATCTACTTCATATGGGGCTGATTTCCGTCTGCTCATTTGAAATCTCCTTAGTAATTCTCGTATTTTAATATTCGGGTATGCATCTTATCATCCATTGAAAGCTGATTCCTTACCAGTGCCCAATTAGCCACAGGTCTGCCATTCCATTTCCTGTAAAGCTCGGTAATGCGCAGATATAATGCTTTCATTACGGCATCTTCGCTTGGAAATGAGCCTTTTTTAGTAACCTTGCGGAAGATTGAATTTACGGATTCTATCGCATTTGTTGTATACATGACTTTTCGTACAGCACTGCCATAATTGAATAACTGCTCGATATTTGACCAGTTAGGGATCCATACATCTATGGCCCCGGGATATTGGCTCCATGCCTGTTTAAAGCATTCAAACTCTGCTTCAGCAGCTTTTTAAGCTGGATGCCCCATAAACCTTTTTTAATTGGGCAGTATAGGCTTTATAATCTTTTGAGGGAATGTATTTAATGGAATTTCTTATCAGATGGACAATGCATCTTTGCACAACAACATCCTTAAATATAGACTTTGCCCCTTCCTCAAGACCGGACACCCCATCCATACTTATAAAAAGAATGTCTTCAACCCCACGCGCCTTGATTTCATCGAAAATCTGCATCCAATAGTGTTTGCCTTCTGATTCTCCAATCCATATCCCCAGAATGTCTTTGATTCCGTTTACATCATATCCGAGCACAACATAAACAGCGCAGTTCTTTGTCTCCATTTCCTTACGGATGTTTACATACAGGCAGTCAACAAAGATAAAACTGTAAAATTTCTTTAATGGTCTGTTTTGCCATTCATTTGCTGTTTCTATAACCTGATCTGTGATATTCGAAATGGTTTCGTGTGAAATCTCAAATCCATAAATATCTTCAATTGTATCAGCAATATCACGCTGGCTCATACAATGCATCTTCCTGCCGGAGATTATATTCTTGAAATGAATTTTGAAACAGAAGTTAATTATGATCTAACTGTTAGCAGAATTTCAGAAAATACAAAATTAAATTATTCAAAACTTGATCTTACAAAAGGTTTTAACAAACAGTTAAAGGCAGAAGGGGGAACTATTAAAAGTTGTAGTTCCAGTAATAAGAAAGTTGCAGCGGTAAATAATTCAGGAAAAATTTCCGCAAAAAACATCGGAAAAACTACAATTATGGTAAAGTTGTCAAATAACAAAAAGCTGTCATGTGTCGTTTCAGTAAAACCAAACAAGTATCAAGCCAAAAAAATTACAATCGAAGATGTTGTTTACAATACATCAAAAATGAAAGCATATGCAGCATCATTTGATGCAAAAGGCAATTTGCACTTAAAATTTAAATTGGTCAATAATAGTTATGGGAAAATCACAAATGTATCAAAATTCAAAGTTTCTGTAAAAGATTTTTCGAATAAAAGCCTTGTATCTTATAGTAAGAACAATTTCAAGACAAATGTTGCCAGCTATAGTGATAAGGATTGTACAATAATAATTCCTAAATCCGCATTGAAAAAAAGTTATAAAAAAATAGATTTACGCACTGCGAAAATTTCAATTAGCGGAAATTTTGCATCTGCATCTTTATAAATAATATTCATAAAAATAACCTAATAAAAAACTCTGAGCGAGAAATCGCTCAGAGTTTGGCTAAAATAAAGTCTTATTTAGCTGTGATAGAAAGTGACACCTTGACTTCCTTATCTACATATCCGATAGTATTTCCATCTGCATCATGGAATGCAACTCTTACGGTAACTTTTGTTACATCAGCAGTTTTTTCAGAACGTAAAACTGCTGTAGTCATATTATCAGCTGTAATTTTGCCATTGCCACCAATTACATTTGAATATCCTTCAATAGCAATGATGGTAGCTGACTGATCTCCATCTGCACCATATTTAACACCATCATAAGAATACTGGATTACAGAAGCAAGAGATGCCTGAATAGAAGCACCGGAAGTAACTTTTGCATCCTTTAACTTCATATCAGTGATTGCATCATTGGAAGTATCCTTAACAACAAATGACTTTGTAATTGTTGTCTTTGTATTCTTTTTAGAATCATAAGTATATCCTGCAGTAGTATGCTTTGGTTCAACTTCAATAGTAGCTGTAATTGTATAAGTTCCCTCTGCGAGTTTTGCGTATACATGAGAAGCATCTGCTTTAACAACGTTGATTGTTAAGTCATCAGTAACTCTTGAACTTCCATTGTTAAATGCAGCACCTGTGGTAACTGAACTCGAATTTGTGTTGTATACAACATCTCCCTTTGCATTTTTAACAGTATAGTAAATACCTTTTACCGTGCTGGCAGTCTTATCTGTTTCAGTATCCTTTTTATCATCCAAGACGTCGTTTGTAGTTAATTTTTTCTTTTCAACACCCTTCAGTAATTCAGATACATTAACAGTAAAAATACGATCGTTAGTATTATCTGCATTTACTACGGCATCTTCTTCTGTCTGTGTTGCATTGTTGCTATTTAAAATATTAAGGCTATAGGAAATAGAATCACCAGCTACACCAGCCTCCTGTACATTAACAGTAACAACCTGTGCACAAACTTCTTTTCCATCTTTGTTCTTGAAAGTAAACTTAAAGGTATAAGTTCCCTTCACATAGTTAGATCCAGTAACAGTATATTTTACTTTATTGCCATTCTTTGATGCAAGTGCTGGTACAGTAACATTTGCTTTGTCTACGCTATCCGGTGCACCTTCGCATGTAACATCAATAGAACCATCATTAGCAGTAAACGCAAAATCATTTCCATACTGATCCTTAGTTGCTAATGTAATAGTTTCCTGATTTGCACCTGCTGACTTGGATACTGTAACAGCAGTCTTATCAGCTGTCATAGTAACAACCTTTCTTGCTGCTACAACAGTTACAGGTACAGAAGCGACAATCTTATCATCTTTCTTAATGAAGATGTAAGCCGTTCCTTCTTTTGCAGGAATAAGCTTTACTTTGTTATTTGTCTGCATTGTATCACTGCCAAGCATTAATGTTGTCTTATCGCTTGACTCAACTTTGTAGTCACTGTAATTTGAAATTTCTTTTCCATCAGTGTCTTTAATTTCAAAGTATGCCCATACAGCGCTTGTCTCATCTACAGCAATTTTATCATTGTCCTTTAAAGAACTGAATTTTTTATTTGCATCACCAATTCTTACCTTGAAAGAACTTACAGTAGCCTGATCAGTAGCTGTGATTGTAAGCTTGTTTGGTCCGATGTTTCCATCTGCCTTACCATCTGCTGTATACTTATTTGTCTTATAGGTAATCTCGGCTGTTGCAGTGTCACCAACTTTATTTAAGTAAAGTTTAGATCCGTTTACATATCCGTTTGCTGTTGTAAGTGAGAAATCATAGTTTACATCAGATGTTCCGTAAGGAAGCTCTTTTAAGATAACTCCGTTGGCATCCTTTGCAACTAACTTAATCTCTGTCTCAGTTTTTACTGGAATGGTAGGCTTATCAATATTGATGGACGCAACCTTGTTGTCTGTAGCAACAAAGTTTACAGTTGTTCCATCTAATGTAACTGTATACTCTTTGCCATCATTCATATCTGAGAATGTTGTAAGAGTAACTTTTGTAGCATCTTTGCTGTCTACAGAAACAGACTTAACCGGAAGGACTACATTGTCAGGAGTTTTGATCGTTACCTCAGAAGCCTTAATATTCTTTGTAGCACCATCGATAGTTGCAACAAGCTCATTTGTCTTGTTCTGTGCTACACTCTTAAGAACATAGTTCTTTACTTCTACATCCTTAGTAGCTGTGGCAGAATCCTTACCAACTGTAATCTTAGCTGTGATTGTTGCCTTACCAGCCTTAACACCAGTTACTGTACCGTCAGCTGCTACTGTTGCGATAGAATCATCGCTTGATGTGTAAGTAATCTTAGCTCTTGAAGAATTTTTCTTAGTATTTGTTAACTTAGTTGTGCTTCCAATAGCTACTACTGAATCTCCAGATAAAGCAACGCCTACCTTAGCAACTTTCAGTGTGTAAGTAAGTTTCTTTGTCTTTGCCTTAGCACTCTTCTTTGTAGAAGTCTTGTAAGTTACCTTAACCGGAAATATAGATGGTATTTTCCGTGGAAGGGTTTGAAATACTGGGTTTGTAAATAGCAATTGATGCAAAATTATTGCTACAAGTAACACGTAATCAACATATAAGAGACTGGCAAGTGACAAAAATGAGGAACCACTTATAATGTAGAATATCAAATTTCAACAACAGCGCAAAACGAAATATGTAATACAAAAAGTGCCAGCATTCAGCAATAAATCGAATACTGACACTTTTGAGTGATCGCAAGTAAAGTTTTCCGTTCCTCGGAATATTCTTTTTTAGTTCTTCCGCAAGACCTTCCTTTATATCTCTACCGGGATTTGATATCCGGCTGCAGACATTTCCTTTTCAAATTCTTCTACGGAAAGATTCAGTTTCTGAGCTCCCCGCACAACTCCATAATCACCCTCCTGTACGGACACAAATACCTCTATTTTGCGACCTTTTGCAAGCCCCTTTTCAAGCCCTTTTTCAAGTCCTTCTGCAAGTCCTTCCTCCCGGCCTTCCTCCCGAAGAACATCTTCATATTTCTTTTCATCAAATTCTGTAAGACACATATCACACACCTCCCTGCGATGCTGTTCTAAAAAATCTCTGAGAATATTTTCCTCGATGCATTCCCTGACGGCAAGATCAATGGCTTCTTTTAATTCCATGGAATCCCGGT
>ERZ779974.43-NODE-43-length-71465-cov-147.14_pt1 | contig 71465 bp, 67 predicted proteins | sample MGYA00511026_ERZ779974 | MGnify/ENA primary metagenome ERZ779974 (study PRJEB29588, sample SAMEA2153010) | human gut metagenome | biome: human gut; feature: human-associated habitat; material: faeces | place: Denmark | collected 2008/2010 ... | reverse complement strand
ATCTATATATAATATATCTATATATAATATATCTATATATAATATATCTATATATTATATATCTATATATAATATATCTATATATAATATATCTATATATAGATATATTATATATAATATATCTATATATAATATATCTATATATAATATATCTTTATAGTAATTATAATACATTGATTATCAATAAGTTATAATACATATTATGTATCATGCTGAATACCTAATTCCCCATCAGTATGCAAATTAAGTGGCAAAAATGACTACCTTTGTGCACGAAAGTTGTTCCATCTATGGAATATATTTCGCTAATTTCCTAGAGTAATATATTTTTATGTTAAACTTAATAATATTATTGTTATGACTTTTAAAGAAGATTTTAAACCTAGTCGAGTTTATAATAAACTTGTTATTGACGCTATTAATAAAGATATAGCTAATGATAGAAGTATTATTATACCTAATACTTTTGATATTGATGTTAAAAATAATAATAAAAAATATCTATGTGATACTGGACGTATGGAATGTTTTGATACAGGTAAAATTATTAAAAGATATTATTCTAATGTTGGTATTAATGCTTGGAGAGAAATAGTTGAATTAAGAAGTATAATTCTTCATGAACTTTTTTATTTTATTAATTATACTATTTGTTTTAATTCTAATGTTGTTAAAATTAGTAAGGATTTATTTGATGCTGTTTGTAGAAATGGAATTAGAAGTGGATGTAATAAACGAGATTTTGCTAATGCTATTGTTACATTAGAAAAACTTAATATTATTCGTAGAACAGATAAACGTAGTATGTTTGAAGTTAATCCTAGAGTTATATTTAAAGGTGATATTAATAAATTTCATGAAATTATTACTAAAGGTAAACTTGATGATTCTAAAATAAAACTTGATAATAATGTTAATTATATAGATAGAATAGGATTAGTTAAAGATGATAATTGTATTATAATTAAAAATAAACAAGTATATAAAAGTGAACTTGATTATTTATATGATGATAATGAGAATAATGTAGATAAAGCAAATAATGAAAATAATGAAACTGAAATAATTGAAGCAGAAGAAGTTGATACTGGTAAAATTGATTGGGATTGGTAATGATGAAAGTAAAAGAATTAATAATGATGATAAAGATGAAAATGATAGTATTGAAAAAGAAGGTTATAAATATAATGAAGATAAATGTAATAATAAGGATAATGACGATGATGATAGTGATAATGATGATGATTGAAAAATTGAATGTATTGATGTGATAGTGAGGCTAGTGAGTATAACCCCCGGTCATGTTAAACTTGATTGACTACCCCCGCCTAAAGTTGATAGAGTTAATGATAATCCTGCTCATTATCAACATTAAATACATTGAGATTATTCATCTCATTACATTACTAATTATTAATACCAATCATTATGAAAACAAACAAACCATTGTTGTTAGTTGCAATCATACTGATGATGCCAGCTATCATACTAGCATTGAAGATAGAACCAACTAGTGATGAACAGATTACTGCTGTTGTATTTGGAATACTATCGGCTATTGTTAGTTATCTTAGTAGAGATTAATCTCTACTAGATGATGTTGCTCATTATCAACATTAAATACTTTGCAGTTGAAACGAAAACAACTGTCAGTAATGCTACTGATTAGCGTAATTAAATACTTAATAGTCATGCCAGACGTTAAAGATTTAGCGCAAGCTGCACAAGGTGCTGCTGCTCCTGAGAGTGTTAATGTAGTTGAACCAACTACTAGTGTTAACCAACCTGTTCAACCTACTGTTGATACATATAACCAAAGTTCTGCGCAAGTGGAAACCATTGATGATGTTGTTAGACGCATCTGTACTGATGGTCATAGTTATGTAATGACTACTGTCATTACTAATATTGATTGTCAAGAACGTACAGGTCGTAATGGCAAGTCTTATCTCAATGCGTTTGTTACTATTGCTAGTCCTGTCAAAGGTGCTCAAAGTATGCCTGATGGCACACATCGAATGGGCATGCTTGGTGCTATTCAGACGCCATTCAATCAGATACTGCTTGTAATGCGCAAAGACAAGTTCTACGGTAGATTTGTCAACTATATTGGCGAAGCTGCTGAAGCTGGTTTTGCTAGTATGTATCTGACTGGTGTTGCTGTCAAAGTTCTTTGCCAGTTTGTACCTGCTGGTGTACAAGACCGTAATCCATTTACTCGTAAAGACAATCTTTACAATGTTGTGGATTATGACCGATATGTATATCATATTGTAGGTATCGAACAGCCTGCTGACCCTGTTCTTGTTGGTGCATATAATATACTTATCAAGCAGATTATGGACGACGCTCGTGCTGCCATTGCTGCCAAGCGTGAGGCTAAAGCTAAAGCAGCTAGTTTTGTTGCTACTGCAATGAGTGATGACGACATGCCATTCTAATGAACATGGTGCTACTGACCTTCGGGTTGGTAGCACTGATGTTATCAACAATAGTTTTGTTGATGCTGTTGCTAGTGTTCAACCTCGAAATGCTCATCATCAACATTAAATATATTGCAGCAAACGAACTTAACAGTCTGATAAGTCTTATCAATCATGACCTAGCTGCAAGTTCTGATAAGTCTTATCCTAATATTAAACATCATGAAAGTACATCGTATTATTACTACTATTGAAGTTGAGAATGATAATTCTATTACTTCTGTTGAACTTATTAATCTTCATCCTGCTAATGCTGATATTCTTCTTGCTATTACTGATATTACTACTAATGGTAATGCTGATGATATAACAAAAGTATATGATAGTGTTAATAAGAGTAGACTTGGTATTGCTGGTAAATTAAAAGGTATCGCTCGTATTATTAATGATAGTCTTGATAATTATGAATTTAATATAGTTACTGATGATAATTCTACTAATGAAATTAATGATGATTTACTCTTATAACATTTTGTTATACTGATATTGGTCATGGAGATTTACTCTCATAACAAAAAGTTATAGAGGTGAAATTAGAGGTAACGAGAGGTATTGAATGTGGAGAAAGAGTATGTGGAGATGAAAGTGGACATTGTAGAGTTCGTGGAGAATGAGATGGTGGAGTTGAATGTGGTTCAAATAGGGTTAAATTGAGGTTGATGGTGGAGTTGGATGTGATTGTGATGGAGATGAATGTGGAATTGAATGTGGAGATGGTCATGCTAAAGGAACTAGACCTGCTGGTATTCTTCCTAATCCTCTTCATCCTCCTAATAACACTCCTAATAATCAATCTAAACCTATTGTTCCAACTCCCTCTCTTTCTCTCCTATAACTTCTCGTTATACTCTTATAACTTCTCGTTATAACTCTCATAACCTTTAGTTATAACTATTTCATCTCTATAACCTCTAGTTATATCACTATCAGTTTCAGTCATAGCATCATCATTATTATCTCATTGACGTTTGTCATGACGATTAGTCATACAATCGTTATTAAGACTAGCTCTAACAGTATTATCAAGTCTAATAAGACTTCTAGTCATAATGACTAATAGCATTAGTTCTAGTTAATAATAGCACTATTAATATTATCAGTATTATAATGATTATTAATACTAGTCATGCTAATATTGCTGGTGGTGTTACTAATGATATTCTTAATATTCTTGATATTACTGATTCTCTTTATACTAATGATACTCTTGATACTATTGATATTTATTATACTCGTGGTAAGTTAATTCCTATTGCTATAACTATTTTAGTTATTTTAATATAGCTATTGATTATTAGTTAGAATTATAGTATAAATAAATTATAATATATTTGGAGTATTATATTTAATTGTTATATTTGTCGTGTTGTTCAGTAGAGTAATATTGCTACTGATAATAATATTAATCTTAAACTTATAAGTGTTATGGTAAATTTTGATAATGTTACTAGTAATGTTCAATCTAAGCCTAGAAAGAAAACTATGGCTGAAAGTTTAGAAGAAGCTAAACAAGAAGGTAAACTTGTTGTTCCTGAAGAAGATACACAAGTTAATGCTGTTGTTAGTAGTGAAACTGTTCAGCCTAAAAATAAAGCTAGGAAGAAGAAACAAAGTAAAGTTCGTAAACAGGAAGAACTAATTAATGCTATTAGTCAAGCTAATGAAGATAATGATTTTAAAGATGCTAAGACTGATAAACGTGGTGTTCCTGTTGGAATTAATGTTCCTCAACATATTCTTGATGTAGTTTGTATTGTTAAATTCAATGCTGCATTTAGACGCCATACTTCTCTTAATATTCTTCATACTCTTGAAGATGATGGAAGAATATGTAATTCTAAAGGTGCTTATGTTGACTTCTTATGGAATAAGTTTAGAGTTACTGCTGATGGTGGACTTCGTAGAGAATATAGATATACAGATGATTTATTCATTGATGCTTTAGTTAAAGCTCATGCTGATGTTGCTAGTGATAGTCAACGAGTTATTGGTATTATGATTGATACTGAAACTGAACTTCATAAAAAGAATAAAGATTCTGAAGCTAGCTAAGTTTGTAGTATAGACTCCCCGTAGAGGATGGATAGTGCTGTTGAGCTTATTAAAGCTAATTCTCATATTCTTGCCATTTTTATCCATTTTGTTTATTGGGTTTGTTATAGTTAAAACGTTGATGATAATCATCCTCTACTCGGAGTTTATTTTATATATAAAGATATGGAAAGAACTGATATTTATTTTGTTGAAGATGATACATATTTCAATAATAATGTTGAAGGTGTTGAAATTCATGCAGAATGTCTAAGTCAAGATTTTGACGATATTGCTTGGGAACCAATAGTTGATGATAGTCCTATTGTTGACCCTGAAAATGATGTTTTTGGTTATTATGATTAAATAAATAAAATTATGGAAAATATTAATATTAAAGTTATTCTTGATGAAGTTTTTGGTAAATCTTGTGATAGTATTACTTGTGATACCTGTAAATATAAAGAAGATTGCGAACTTATTAATAAATTTATTAATGATATTAAAGATAAAGGTTTATCTCCAGACCAATATGTTAGAGGTTTAGCTTTATTTGTATATGTTCTTAAAGAACAAAAATATATTAATGATTTTGATAAAACTCAAGAAGATATTATTAAACTTGCTACTGAAAATGGATTTGAACTGGATTGGCTTATTAATCGTTGGGATAGTATAATTGAAGATAAAGATATTCTTAAACCTATTATTGCTGTTTTTCCTAAATATGCTAAAGATATGATTATTAATATTGTTGAAGCTAATACTAAAATTAATAATTTGATTGCTCAACATATTATTGATACTTCTAATGCAGAATATAAGGAAATGATTAAAATGATTAATCAATCTGTTGATAATAATAAACAAGAGAATAAGTTTAAGAATTTTAGCGATGATGAAATTTATGCTGAACTTAAACGTAGAAAAGCAAATAAATCTGCTAAATAATCCCACATAAATTTTTGATTATATTTCTAATACTACTATCTGTGAAGATAGTAGTATTATTTCACTTGCTGATGATGGAGGAATTGAACTCCGAAACTATGATATTGTTATTATCCGTTTTAATTTCTAAAATTGTAAGTTTTGTAATAGTACGGTCTGTGAAGATAGTGCTATTAATATTTATCATAGTCCAAGTGCTATATGTCATATTTGATTTGGTATTAATGATATTATTATTGATTGTGAAATTAGTAATAATGATGTCTGTATCAAACATTTCGTTTTATATGATTTCGTATTTGTAGTTTTGCCTAGCATTGTCTGTGAAGATAGTGCTAGGCTTTTTAGTATGTATATTATTAACTTTAAATATATTATTTAAAATGGATAATTATGATTCTTTTATTTTTGATGGTCTATTAGATAGATACATTGAAGAACAAGCTAAGTTTAAAAAAGGACAAGTAGTTTATATGGAATATACTTATCAATATAATAATCAAACTAAGCTTGGTGTTTGTGTTGGTATTGTAACCGAAGTTGGAATTACTAAAATCGAACGTACAGTAGGTAATAATAAATATATTAATTATCCTATTGTATATGCTGTAACTCATGCTAAAGGTGTTAGTCGTTGTGTTAGTGAATGTAAACTTGGTTCTGTATCTGAACATATTCTTAAAGAACGTCTTAAACGTGCTGGTAATAATAATGAACAGAATAATGAGCCTGCTACGAATGACTAGCTATTTACGCTCATGATATATTCATAGATATGATTCTTTTGCTCTCTGTTGAACTTTTATATATAATTTGATTAATCTATCACGATTAATATTAAGTTCAATACAGGGCAAAAGAACTAGCTAATAAATGTTAAACTAAAAATTTAATACAGTTTTATTATGAATTATATTGCTTATAAGAATATTGATGGTACTATTACATCTGGGTTTAAAGTTAAACTTTATGATATAGTTACTTTAAATGCTGGTTATTGGAAAGATAAACTTGCTATTGTTCTATATATTAATGAAGATAAAAAACAAATTAAAGTTCGTATTATTGAATGTGGTATGAACTTAACTCTTAAAGTTAAAGATGTTCAATTTGTTAATCATAATAATAGAACTGCTGCTCGTTCTTATATTGATTTATGTAATAAACTATCTAAAGCCTTTCGTGATAAATATACTGATAAACATTATATAAAAGATAATTGGTTTACTGATAAGTTTATTATTAATGATATAACTGCTGATACTATTGCTAAAGGTATTGGTCAATATATTACTAATACTGATAGTGATAGGTATTCTGTTAGTGCTATTATGTGGCTTAGTGGTATTAAAGATTATATAGATGCTTTACTTAAATATGGTGATTTTGATTTTGTTGCTAAAGCATTTAAAATCTATAATATTACTGATACTAGATTTGAACTTATTCGTAAACTTTATCATTATTTCTATGATTGAAAATATTATTGAATATATTCTTGGAGTTTGTGTTGTATGTATTTTATATCTTATTTATGAAATATTTAATCTATATAAGAAGATTGAACGAATTAATATAGATATTAATAAACTTCAAATTAAAGATATAGAATTTCATCGTAATATTGAATTTATTATTAATGATAGTAAATATAATAAAGAAGTTCTTGAACATTTTATTAATAAACTTAATGAACTTAATGATAGTATTAAAGCGAAAGTTGATGACTAGCTTGCTTCCATCCTCTACGGGGGGTCGCCACGGAGCGTAGCGTAGTGGCTCTACTAATATAACTATTATTGAACTTATTATAGTTTTAACTATTAAATATAATTGTTTTATTAATCTTTAAAAATGTAAAGTACTTATGGGAAAGTATGATGAAGTTTCTGTTGTTCGTCAACTTAATAATGTTGGCGCTGTTATTGGAATCAATCCTGCTAGTAAAGTTATTAAAGTAGCTAAGAATAGTTCTATTGGTAATGGAACTAGTGGTAAGATTGATTTTCTTTCTCATTATTGTGGTTATCATGTTGAGATTGTTGATGTTATTCAACAACAAAAAGAACGTGATGAAGAAATTGCTGCTAAGAAAGCTGCTAAAAAGGCTGCTCGTAAAGCTAAATTTGCAGAGGATAATACTTTTAAAGGTATTACTCGTGCTGTTGATAAACGTATGCGTACTATTAAAAGAAAGTAGTATGCTATGGTTAGCTTTAAATTCTCATTTGGAATTGTAGGTAAATCCAAAGAGAAAGGAATAGTCAATAAATATGTTATTATAGTTGCTAAATGTGAAGGTATTATTAGATATATTGATGGTACTTATAAAGTAGAATACAATGGCAAGCTATATAGCATTACAGGTGAAAGTTACAGAACTAAAGGAAAGAAAGTTGTTTATGCTCGTCGATTAGATGAATATAATCATAGAGTTAAAATTATAAGAGATAGTGAAAATAGAAAAACTGTTGATACTAGATTTTATATTCCTTTTGCTGCTGGACTTATAGCTAAAGGTAAAATTGTTAAAATGCCTTTTGCTAAGGAATTGTTTCATATTACTACGTGTTATAATCGTGGTGATAGTGAATCTACTATTTTAGCTTTTCAAGAATGGAAAGAATATGAAGATAAAGTTAAAAATAATCTTATTGATGTAAACAACGAATTGTAATGATTGGTAATCTTAATATTGCTAATAGTAATAGAAAAGATACTAACATTAAGTTTACTAAAGACCAAGAAATAGCTGTGCATGAACTTATTGAGTTTCTTGCACAGCCTTGGGATGATAAGAAATATATTAATGCTCTTTGTGGTGCTGGAGGTACAGGTAAGACATTTGTTATTAAATATGTTATTAATAATTGTAAATGGTCTGGTGGTGTTATAGGTTGTGCTGCTCCTACACATAAAGCTTGTAGAGTTCTTAGTAATTCTATTGGTGGAAAAGAAGTTAATACTATTCAATCATTGTTTGGTTTTAGACTTGATGTTAATATTGAAAATTTTGACCCTGAAAATCCTGCCTTTAATCCTGTTGGAAAAGATAAGCTTGACGGACTTAGAGTTTTAATCATTGATGAAGCTTCTATGCTAAATTCTAAACTTGTTAAGTATATTAGTAATAAATGTAAGAAGCTTCAAATTAAAGTTATAATGCTTGGTGACTCTAGTCAGCTTCCACCTGTTAATGAGAAAACTAGTCAAGCTTTTCTTATTGCTAGTAATACTTATTATCTTAAAGAAGTTGTACGACAAGGAGATAATAATCCTATTAGTAAACTTCTTAAACTTCTTCGAGAAGATATAGATAATAAGAATGGATGGAGATTTCTTGATTATATATCTAAAAATAGACAAGATTATAATGAAGAAACTAAAGGATTTTATGTTTGTGGTCAAACTGAATTTTCTGATTTAATTGATACTTGTTTTAATGATGAAGAATATACTAAAAATATTGATTTGTATCGTATTATAGCTTATACTAATAGTCGTGTTGCACAATGGAATAACCATGTAAGACATATGATTATTCAAGATGCTGATAAGAGTCTTATTACTCGTAATGATTTAATAATGAGTTATACTACTGTTGTTAATATTTTTAATGATATTATTATTAATAATAGTGAAGAATATATTGTTAAAGATATTGTTGATACAATTGATAATGATTATGAGTTTAAAGGATTTCTTATTAAGTTTCAAGCTATTCATGGTGGTGCTATAACTCAACCTTTATTTGTTATTGACCATTATGATAACTATACATTTCAGATGTATTATAAGAAGTTGACTAGTCTTATTGATGATGCTAAAAAAGCTAGTAGTTCTGAACGTGGAAGTAAATGGAAACAATATTTTGATTTTAAACGTAAATATCTTATCGCTTCTAATATTACGAATAGTAATGGTAAGATTTTATTTAGTAGAGATTTAGATTATGGTTTTGCAATTACTTCTCATAGAGCACAAGGTTCTACTTATAAAAATGTATTTGTAGATATTAACGATATGATTTATGATAAGTATGGACATCCTTATACTAATAGAGATGAAATGCTTCGTAGATTATATGTTGCTTGTTCTCGTGCTAGTAATCAATTAGTATTATCTTATGGCAAGTAAAACTGTTGACGAATATCCTGATTGTGAACGATGTCCAAATCGTATATTTAATACAGGTAAGTATATACAAGGTGGTAGAGGAAGTATTCATGGAGATATTGTTTTCCTATTTCCTAGAGGTGATAGAAATTATTGTGAAGATTATCAATTATTTACTGATATTGGTAATCTTTATGATGAATATTCTGGACGTAATAACACTGAAGATGTATATATGACTTATAGTATTAAATGTGCTTGTTCTGATAATTATAATACATATCTTACTGCTATTGATAAATGTCGTAATATTCTATGGAAAGAATTAGCTAGAATTAATTATAAGTATCTATTTATATTTGGTGATGCTTATCTTAGTATTAGTAATAATCATATTCCTAGATTTATGGCTACTGGTGGTAAGTATATATTTAATAATTATTCGCCTCTTGTTAAATTTAAAGATGATAATCTTTATCATATGTTTAAACAGCGTTTTGCTGATGATGTTAATTGGGTTACTAAAAATAGAAATAATTATGGTATAGTATAAATGATTAATTGTATAGCTTATGATGTTGAAGTTTTAAGAAATTTCTTTTCTATTACTTTTGTTAGTATTAATAGTTATCTTAAAGTTTTTAAAGATTGTGTTAATGCTGATGGAAAAGCTATTCCTTTAGTTCAAAAACTATCTGTTGAAGAAATTAAAGCTCGTCTTGAAACTGTTGAAAAACATAGTTTTCATATAACAGATAAAGATGATAGTCAATTACTTTCTATGATAGGTTATATTAATAAGACTAGATGTTATAAAGATTCTAATGGAACTATTATTCGTACTGATTTGTATGGATTTAATAATTTCAATTATGATAATCTTATGATTGCTGCTTTACTTAGTTTTTATATGCGTACGAATAGTACGAAAGAACTTATTAATAAGTTATATGAAACTAGTAAAACTATTATTTCTAGTCAAGATGATAAAGATAAATTTAAAACTGATTTTTATCTTAATAGTCTTAGAAAATATAAACTACCATTTACAGGTGTTGATGTAATGCGTATATTTGCTCTTAATAAAGCAAGTGTAGTTGTAGATAGTAAAACAGGTGAACGTAAACCTGTTCCTAAAGGTTTAAAGCAAACTTCTATTAATCTTCAATGGTATGAACTTCTAGAATATGAACTTCCTGATATTAATGAAGAAGAAGCTGAATTATATAATGAAATTCCTAATCTTAAAGGAATGAATGTTAAACATCTTAATAAACTAGTAGATAAATGGGATAGATTTATTCTTGATGAATATATTAAACCTATGATGTATTATAATCTTAATGATGTTTTTATTGTAGCTGAAATAGTTCGTCTTTATCCAGAAGAAATTAAATCTCGTTATGCTATTAGTAAAGCATATGATGTTGATGTTCTTAATTCTAGTCGTAGTAAAACTGCTGATATTCTTTTTGAGAAATTTTATAGTAAATTTAGTGGTCTTGCTCCCGAACAATGGAAAGGTAAGAAAACTGAAAGAACTGCTATGAGTTTTAAAAAAGTTATTTTTCCTTTTATTAAGTTTAAAACTAAACCTATGCAAGACTTTCTTGATGAATGTCTTAAAACTACTATTTATAGAGTTAATAAAGATGCGTTTAGTAAAGAAGTTAAAATTGGAAATGTAACTTATACTGTTGCAACTGGAGGTTTACATAGTCAAGATAATCCTGTTGAACTATGGAGTAGTGGAAGAGAATTATTTCCATCCTCTACGGGGGGTCAGCACGATGTTCTTAATGACAATGATTATATTTATATTCATGCTGATATTAATAGTATGTATCCTAGTATTATTGCTGCTCATAAAGTAGCTCCAGCTCATCTTGATACAAATGCTTTTTGTAATCTTATTGGTTGGCTTAAAAATAAAAGAGTTGAAGTTAAACACAGCAATGAAGATACTGTTGATGGAATTGATAGAGATACTTTAGCTTTAGTTTTAAAGATTGTTATTAATTCTGTTTATGGTAAACTTGGATTTGAAAACGGTAATCTTTATGATAGATTAGCTGTACTTAAAACTACTATTAATGGGCAGTTAATGATGCTAATGTTGGTTGAGGAATTAGAGTTACACAATATTCATGTGTTAAGTGCTAATACAGATGGTATTGTTATTAAACTTTATAAACGAGATATTGATGTTTATAATCGTATTAAAGATGAGTGGGAACAAACTACTAAACTTAAGTTTGATACTGATTATTATCATTGTCTTGTTAGTAGAGATATAAATAATTATCTTAGCCAATTTAGAGTTATTAAAAATGGTGTTCATAAACTTAAACTTGAATCTAAAGGCGCTCTTAATCCTATGATGTATTCTTTAGATTTAACTAAAGGTTATTCTATGCCTATTGTTGCTCAAGCTATTGAAAACTATTTTCTTAAGAATAAACCTGTAATGGATACTCTTCAAGAAGCAACTAATATTCTTGACTTTTGTCTTACTCAAAATGTAGGTAAACAATTTCATGTAGAAGAAACTAAGATTGAAAATGGACAAGTTACTCATGTTATTTGTCAAAGATATGTTAGGTTTTATGTTTCTAATAGAGGTTATATTATTGAGAAAGTTCGTAACGATAATGGTTCTCGTAGTAGAATGGCAGCTGGTTCTGTTGTGACAGTTATTAATAGTCTTGATGATAAAGATATTTCTCTTAGAGATATTAATTTTAAATTTTATTATCAAGAAGCTATGAAGATTATTAATCCTATTAAACTTAAGATTTCTCCTAAAGGTAAAGGTAAAAGTAAAATTAAAAAATATAGCGGTATGTATAATCCTATTTTTAATGAAGATGATTTTGGATGAAAAATATAGTTGAAGAATCATATAGTAAACTTATTAATAAATGGGGTTCTAAAGATTATAAAGGTATTGGAACTATCCATTGTGTTCAACCTCTTGATTATTCTGAAATTATAAGTAGAGTTATTACTCTGATGAGGAATAAAAATCCTAATCTTAAAATACTTATTGTTACAGATAATTGGAAAAGAAGAACAGAAATTGTTGATGGTCTTAAAAATCATAATATAAATATAGATACTATTAATATTCTTACTCATACTTATGTTAATAGTAGATATAATTATAGTTATGATATTTCTATTGTTGTTGGAGTTAATGAATGGAATCTTTCTTGTAATACAGTTTTTAATCATGCTAGATTTAAACTTATGATTATAACTAAAGATACTATTGATACTGCCAAGCTAAAAGAAATTTATACTAATATTCCACCTATTAATGATAATATAAGTTCTAGTGGTATTAATGCTATGCGGGCTTTACTCCCCGTAGAGGAACACAGAGAGCCAATTTTGTTTGTTAATCAAGATGATATTGCTAATTACGATAAATATACTGAATTTATTACTCAAACTATTCAAGTATTTGGTAATCTTGATAATATTAAATGTGCTCGAAATGGTACTCAAGACGGACGTAGTGCTATTCAATATATTACAGAAATAGCTGAATATAATGGATGGAGTGCTGATATGGATATGACTAATCCTTTTAGTAAACAAATTGATGAATGTTATAATCCTCTTGTTCTTGCTGAACGAGTTAAGACTTTTTATAATATTGTTCGTGAACGTATGCTTATATGTTCTGATAATGTTTGTAAGCTAGAAAGGATAGTTGAAATTATTAAAGATAATCCTGACAAACGATTTCTTATTATTAGTAAGAGAGGTGAATATGCTGCTACTGTAACTAAATATATTAATGATAAATTAGGTGAAATTTGTGGTGATTATCATGATAAAATTGAGGATAAAGTTCTAGTTGATGATAATGGTATTCCTGTTTTGTACAAGTCTGGAAGCAAGAAAGGGACTGCTCATATAATCAAATCTAAGGCTATTTCCACGCTGAATTTGAAGTCTTTTAATAATGGCTTATTAAGAGTATTATCTATAAAAAATAATTCAACTGACAACCTAGAAACAAGCGTAGACGAATGGATTTTAACCTCACCTTTATGTGATACAATAGATGAACTTATTTATCGTTATAATAATGTTAATTGTAGTCAATCAAAACTTAAAGTACATAAACTTTATATAGCTGGTACTATTGAGGAAGCAAGTCTTAAAAAGGAAAAGTTATCAGTTAACCATGAAGTTATACAGAATGTTAATTCTGATATTAGTGCTTAAAATTTTGATGATATTATTTGCTAGTATAAATATAATAGTTACATTTGTTGTGTAATCAAAATCGCTCTTTGATAGAATGGACGAAGATAAAGAAGTTAAAGTTAATGATACTGCTGTTGCTGTTAGTAATAGTGGTATTGAAAAACAACATGGTGTTCAACATTCTGTTGCTCCATATCAGCTTAATTATATGAGTGAAGCTGAAATTGCAAGTCTTGAAGTATTTATCAAACGTGTTATGCGTAGTGATAAATGTGGTATTAAGTCTGTTGAAGATGGTCTTGCTATTGCAATGAGAGCTAAAGACCTTAGACTTCCATTTTCTACTTGCATTGAACATATTCATGTAGTTCAAGGTAAAACAGGTGTTGATGTTCACATTATTAAGGCATTACTTGTCAAAGGCAGCGTGAGTTGGGAAAAAGTAGATAATTATCGCGCTCTGTACGAATATACAGATGGCTTTAATGCTTATGATGAAGATAAACTTCCATCTGACTGTATTAAGTGTCTTACTCCCAAAGAGGCACAAACTAAAAATGCAGAAGATAAAGACCATGAACATATATATGTTTATCCTGTTAAATATTATAAAGATTATAATGGTAATGTATATAAAGAATATCAACTTAATGGTAAGTTTGAAATAGCTACTAATACTAATGAAGCTAAACAAATTGCTTCTACTGGTAAAGTTCCTGTTTATAGAATACCTGCTGTTCCTATTGATTATATTACTAGTTATCGTTTTTATCGTAAAATTGGAGAACGTAATATGGTTGCTATTGGTGAGTTTACTTATAAAGATGCTATTGTTGCTGGATGTTTTGAAAAAGATACTTATAAGAAATATCCTAAAATAATGATAAGTCATAGAGCATTTGTTTATGGTGCTCGTGAAATTGCTAATGATTTAATTATGGGCTGTTTAAGCACAGAAGAATTAAAGACTATGCAAGGTATTGATTTGAGTAATGAAGATATTATTGATATTACTGAAATTCAATAACATAAACAAACTAGAGAAATTATTATTAAACAAAACAGTCGTATGACTGATATTATTCACTTTTTAAATAATTATAATTATGAAAGACTTTAAGAAAGGTTTGAGTTTTGGTATGGGTATTGTTAATGCTGGTCAAAGAGCAGTTAGTGAAGAACCTGAATTGGTAGTTGTTTCTACTCCCGGTAGTTTCCGTATGACTGCCCAAGTTTCTAAAGCTCTCGGCATTGCTCATGGTGAATATGTAATGTTCATTAATAACTGTGCAAATATTGATAATGCTATTATCAATAAAGTACCCGAAGTTGTTGCTTTCTGTGAAGAACAAGGTTTGGATATTGAATCTCCCGAAGCTGCTATTGCTGTTCATGCTGAATTTGATATTTGGGCTTTGGCTAAAGGTATTGCTGAATTAGACAAGAATGGTAATCCTTGCACTACTCGTGTTCGTATGACTAAGAATGATAAGATTAAGTATGTTAATACTTATTTCCAAGAAACTCTTGAAGGTGCTTTATCTTCTTCTAATGAAGAACTTAAAGCTGCTCTTGGTCGTGAAGGTATTACCGAAGATGAACAGAAAGAACTTTTGGTTAGCTGTATTCAAGGTGATGAAGTTGCTAAGATTAAAGGTTCTAAGTGTGCTAATACTGCTGCTTTGTCTGGTATTGGTGTAACTCTTAACTTTACTGATTCTAATGTTTGGAAACAGTTGAAAGCTGATATGACTGATGAAGAAGCTACTTCTAAGAATCGTGTTTATACAGTAGATATTGACAACTTGCAAGAAGCTGTTGTTAATAACGGTCATAAAGATATTGTTGTTAAGATTGCAATGCTTACCGAATATAAAGATGAAGAACCTGTTCGTATCGGTAAGAAAGCTGAAAAAGAAGAAACTGCTGAATAATCAAATCTTCGTCCTAGAAATATAGTATCTTGAACATAGAGCTGCATTGTTAGTATTGCTAATGGTGCAGCTCTTATTTTATCTAATAATTCTTTTAATTACTTTAATTATGTCGACAGAAAAAGAAATTAAGAATGAAGCTACTGTTGTAGCAAATGCTGAACAAACTGCTAATGCAGAAGTACAAACTCCTAAAAAACGTAGAGGTAGAGGTATTAATAATGATTTACGTGATGTAACTCGTAAAAAGTTTGATGAACGTACTGATTGTAATAAAGCTAATGGCTTGTTTATTGGTCATCTTGAAGATGTTAAAGTTGATTGGGCTACTCTAAAAGATGATGTTCAAGGTATGCCTTCATTTGCTGGTATGAGTATTCCTTATCTTACATTTGCTTTTGCTAGTAATCATGAAAATATTAATGAACGTCGTTATGTAACTCAACGCCTTCTTCCTGCTGAAAGTAATGTTGAAACTATTCCCGGTGGTAAAGGTGCTTGGAAAGTTGATAACATTTTCCGCTTTATGAAACATGTATATAATGTATTTGTTCTTAAAGGTCGTGATTTAACAGAAGAAGAAATTGATGCTCTTACTTTGCCTTTTGAAGATTTTGATGAAAATATGCAGTATGTACCTGTTGAGGCTGAAGAAGTTATAGCTGGTTATAAGACTGTATTTGAAAATTATGTTAAGTTACTTAACAATAATGGTAAACCTGTTTATAATGATGCTAAAGGTAAACCTATTACTATTTGGATGAAGCTTCTTCGTTTCGTTAAGAATGATGGTAAATGGCGTGCTGTTGTTGGAAGTAAATCTTCATTTGGTGATTTAGGATTTCCTACATTTATCAATGATGGAGTTATTGAACTTTATAAAGAACAATCTGCTCCTAGTTTGCATATTGACCCTTATAAAGAAAGTATTGTTTATCAAAAATCTGCCGAACAAGCTAAACAGCCAAATGTTGCTATGCCTGGTGTTGGTGTAATGCCTGGTGTTCAAACTGCTACTCCTATAAATCCTGTTAGTGGATTTAATGGCGGTGGAGATTTTAGTCCATTTGGTGGTGGTAATGATGCTGCTGGTGCTTTTGTTAATCCAACAGAAGATTTACCATTTTAAAAAATTAAAGTTAGTTAAATAGTTGTATGTAAGAGGATTGGGTACTATTTTAGTACCTAATCCTCTTTTTTTATATGTTCACGATAAAGGTCAAATTAGAAATATTATGAAAAGAAATATTAGTAATACTATTTTAACTAAAGATTATATTTTCTCTAAAGTTAGTCAAATTACTATTTTTAGTGCTTATACTGGAATTAGTGTTGAAGATATACAACATTGTATAGATACAGGAGAATTTATATCTAGTCCTTTTCGTGAAGATACTCATCCTAGTTTTGGTTTTAGATATGATAATAGGAATAAACTTAAAGGAAGAGATTTTGCTGGATATTGGTGGGGAGATTGTATAGATGCTGCTGCAACTGTACTCTCTGAAATTGTTCATAAGCAAATTGATATTTCTATTAAAAGTCAATTTCTATTTGTTCTTAAACATATTGCTTATACTTTTAGAAATATTATTTATGGACAAGATAAAGATGAAAACAACGATTATAATATTGTTAGGGCTATTAGTAATGTACGTAATCATAAACCTATTATTGAACTTGTTACTCGTCCGTGGAATAATTTAGATGCTAAGTATTGGGGACAATTTGGTATTAATCTTAATTTTCTTAATACTCATTTTGTTTATCCTGTTGACCAATTTTATATTAATCGTTCTACTAATCCTATTCCTAAATATTTTTATGATAAAAATAAAACAGATTTATGTTATGGTTACGTTCTTGGGCAAGATAAAAGAGGAATAGTTAATGTTAAACTGTATTTTCCAAATAGGAATAAGAAAACTGAAGTTAAGTTTATAACTAATAGTAATACTATTGAAGGAGTTATTAATCTTGAATTAGATAATTATGACGTTATTATTATAACTAAATCTACTAAAGATAGATTAAGTCTTGAATGTTATCTAAAGAGTATTAATCATTCCATCCTCTACGGGGGGTCTACCCTTGAGTCTAAGACTATTGGTATTGTTAATATTCCACATGAAACTTATAAACTTCGTCAAATTGAATATGATTGGCTTCGTAGTAAACTTAATCGAAATGGTTTTCTTATTAGTCTTATGGATAATGATAGAACTGGTCTTATGGAAGCTATAATTCTTAAGAATGATTATGATATTATACCTATTATTATTCCTAAAGAACTTGGTGTTAAAGATTTTGCCGAATTGAGAAGTAGTTATTCTACAAATGTTATTAATGAATTAACTCAACAAGTTGTTAAATATATAGAAGATAATTATGGAGAAGAAACTGAATTTACTTGGGATACGGAAGAAAGTGATACTTTGCCATACTAAAAGTCTAGCTGGTGTTACCTATACTGTTATGCGTCCAATTACTGAAGAGGATGAACAAAATCTTGATAAATGGGAATGTATTAATGTAGATGGTAAACGTATTGATAAAAAAGATATTTATTGTTATGGAGAAATTAATCTATCTTCTAATGATGACGTTGAATATATCAAAAAGTTTAGCTTACTTGATACTGATAATGGTGGAACTATTCATAGTAATTTTAATTATCAAGAAGGTTATGCTCTTGTTGAAGGAATAGCTAAAACTTATCCTACATTTGATATTATTGAATGGTTTAAATATAATCATTGTCTTATAGGTAAACCAACTCGTATTATTATTTATAAATGTAAGAAAGAAAATCTATGATAATAAAAGGATATGAAGAAAAGCTAGATGATAGAGATGTTAGATATATTAATTATGTTATTGATAAATCTACAATGGCTGATGCAATTGAATCTTATATTAAAGATTTAGATTGTACTACTATTTATCCTGATGGTTCTCGTCCTAGACAAACTATTAATTATGGTTATCGTATTACTCTTTCTAGTATTGAATATATTCTTGATAAACTTTATCTTGTTCTAGAACATCATCCAGAAAAAGCTCAAAGTTATATTGATTATCGTAATACTATTATTAAAAGAATTATTGATATACATGAAAAAAATCTTGATTTCGAGAGAAGAAACCCAGTACGATATTATAGTAAAGAACCAAGGAAACGCACTAGAAGTGTTAGCAGAGTTAATCAATCAAAAGATGTCTTTACAGGTAAGCCCATTGATGTTAGCACCGGTATTGCAAAGGCTATTAAGCCTAAAAAGGAAACGATTGCCCAGCGTAAAGCTAAACTTCTAGGTGGTAAAGCTGTTAGTTTTGCATTTAATGGTTTAAAAATAAGTGAACATAATGAATAAACTTTATCGTAGAAATAACAATGGTGTGCCTACTGTTTGGTGGGCTGAACTTGACAGTGGTACTAATAGTATCACTGTTTTTTATGGTCTTGTTCGAGGTAATATTCGTAAAGAAGTTTATGCTGTTACTCAAAAAGATGGTCAAAAAGAACTTGAAAGTAGATATAATGATAAGATTAAACAAGGATATACATATCTTGATGAACTTTGTGATATGCAGGGTTTACCCCCCGTGGAGGATGGAGATAATGATACTCTATTTAATTTTCTAAATACTTATCTGCCTAAAGACCTTAGTAATGGAAATACTAATCTTCTACTTCCAATGCTTGCTAAAACGTATAATGGTAATGTTTGGAAAAAAGTCAGTTGTATGTATAGTCAATATAAGATTAATGGTCTTCGTTGTATTGTTACTGCTTATACTCAAAATGATATGTTTAAACCTATTAGGCTTCGTTTCCAAAGTCGTGAAGGTCTTACTTGGCATACTCTTGGCTATCTTGAAGATTATTTGCTTGCTACTATTAATACAAATATTATCGACGATATGATTAATGGATTTGCAGCACTTGATGGTGAAGTTTATCTTCCGGGTTATACTGTTAATCAAATTAATCATTTTGTTAAAGATGCTAATTGTGTTGAAAATAAACTTCTTCAATTTTGGTGTTATGATATTATGATGGAAGGTGACCAAGCTCATAGAAATATGTATCGTTATCATATTAAAAATCCTACTTCTTTTAATAATATTAAAGAACATTATAATAATAAAGAACGATTGATTATTCTTCCTAGTGGATATATTACTAATGATAATGAAGCTATTGACGCTAGAAATCATTTTATTAATCTAGGATTTGAAGGTCTTATACTTCGTAATGCTGAAACTGATTATCAATATGGTAGACGTAGAGCTAATTATATGGAGAAGTTTAAAGATGCTGCTGAGGGAGATTTTATAATTCTTGATATTTATAAAGAAAAGAAACGTGATTTACCTATTCTTCTTTGTAAAAATGATATTAATGATGAAAAATTTGAAACTCGTTTAAGTATTAGTCATATTGTTCAACAGGAAGTTTTATTTGATTCTCAATCTTATATTGGTAGAACTGTTCATATAGAATATGGTGAACGAAGTGGTGTTACTAGAGTTCCATTTCATATTAAAACTGTTGTTATAAATGGAGATACTAGATTATAATGTAATTAGAAATAATAATTTTGATAGAACTAAATCTTATTTTAGTTGTTATTATAATTCTATTGTTTTATTTACTGATTATGATGCTAAAAGTTATAATTTTGCTATTAGATATAACGATAATACTAGAAATAATGAACTTTATGTAATATTATATAAAGATGAAGTTATTAATGATAGTATTCCTATAACTAGAGATGCTAATACTGGATTTAAATTATTTCTTATTAAAGAAGTTATTAATCTTCTTGATGTAAGACTACGTAATAAATTTGTTATGTCTAAAAATGATTTTAATGTTAATATTAAGTTTGTAGAAGAACGTGATGATAATTGTATTATTTATCATATAGATATTGATTAAGGTGAAGCCTAGTACATAATATGGTGTGCTAGGCTTTTCTATTTGTCAGAGGTCTAAAACTATACAAAACACGTTCGTAGATATGATTCTTTTTGCTTGTATTCGATTTTATATATCGAAATGATTAATCTATTATGATAAGATTCGCGTGCTGTGGTGAGCCTTAAAATGCGTCATTCTCACTATGATATTTAACATTAAATTCAGCATCATTATTACTAGTAAATTCCTATTATATTTTTATATTTGTCTTGATAAACAAAAACAAATTACTATGAGTATTAATAAAGTTACTATTGTTGGTATTAAAGGATTTAAAGGAAGTGGTAAAGATACAGTTGCTTCTATGATTAGTTATATCCTTCATGATGGTATTATGAAAGCTAATTATGATACTTGGCTTCTTTATCATAAAAATAGGTTTGTTGAAAATGATGAAATAATTATTCATTTTGCTGATAAACTTAAAGAAGATATTGCTGGATTTTGTAATATTGACCGTAAACTTCTTGATAAACAAGAAATTAAAGAAAATTATTATTATAATTTTAAAACTGGTATTGTTTCTACTAGCACTAAAGAAGTTCTTTATGTTATTGATAATTGGAATGATGTTATATTAAAATATGATGATTTAGCCTCATATCTTGTTTTATATAGTAATAATGTTAGTATTAAAATTAGAGTTCTTCTTCAATATTATGGTACTAATATTATTAGAAATCATTTTTGGAAAGAAGCTTTTATTCGTTATACTATGAATAAAGCATTTGATATAAGAAATAGTAAAGGTCAATGTATTATAGCTGATGCTAGATTTGATAATGAATGTATGGCTATTAAATATTATGGTGGAAAAATAATTAGAGTAGATAGAAGAGTTAATAATGATAATCATGAAAGTGAACAAATTAAAATTTCTCAAGATGATTATGTTATTGATAATACTGGTACTCTTGTTGGTCTTTTCTATAAAGTTCTTAAATTTGTAACTGATTATATGGTATGAAATTACATCCTATTTTTGGTATAAATGCTCTTGCTAGAGTTTGTATATGTTGTGGTAAAGTTATTGGTTATACTCCACTTGGAAATTCTGTTGAAGAAGATGCTAGTAAGAGTAAACAAATAGCTGAAGCTATTGTATGTAAAGAATGTATAGATAAGCTTGATAGTGAAACTTGCTTTATAGCTTGTGACATGGATAAAGATAATTATATAACTGCTACTTATGATACTTTATGGATTAGAAATAAAGGTCTTAAAGAGTTTTTTAAAGAGCTTGATTCTATACAGCCTATTAATATTATACCTAAAGAACATTTTTATAGTATATTTGGAAATGTAATTAAAGATTTTTATAATAATCAAGAAGATGAAAATAATTGAACCTAAAGTTGAACTTTGGCAACAAGGAGATGATTCTAAAGCTCATGTTGCTAGATGCGCAAGAGTTTGTTATGGTAGAGAAACAGGTAATGATGAAGCTACTATTAAACGACTTATTAATAATGAACATTGGAGTATGTTTCGTCATGGAACTTATTATATAATAGCTAATGATAGTGATAAAACTTTAGAAACTATTGTTATTAATTATGCTAATACTATTGGTTTTAGTTATCATTATGAAAAACATGTTTATTATATAACTGTTAATGGTAATTGGGTTTTAGACCATAAAACACCATTTGGTCATATATCTAAATATATTGTTCCTATTGAAGATTTTCGTAATACTGAAATAGGATTTAATATGATGAGATATACTTTTTGTGTTGATACACAAATTAGTACTTCTCGTGAATTAAACCGCGTTAGTCCTAATAGTATTGCTGAAATGAGTACTCGATATGTATATAAAGATGGAAGTATTTGTAGACCTCATTGGATAAGTCAAAAAGAAGCTGAATTATTTAATAATGATAATAATGCTGATTTAGATGAAGCTATGAATGTTTATCTTAATGGATGTAAAAGAGATTTTGAAGAATATAAAATTCTTGTAGATAAATATAAAATTCATCGTCAAGATGCTCGTGGTAAACTTCCTCTTGATACTGCTACTAGATGTATCTATACCTATTCCACAAGAGAATGGCGCCATATTATTGATTTACGTTATTATGGAACTACTGGTAAACCTCATCCTAATGCTAAGCTTATAGCTGGTATGATTAGAAATAATTTAATGGAACTTGGATATGACTTCAGAGATTGATAAACTTAAACATTTTCATATTGAAGATTATAGTGGTACTAATTTCACTGATGATTTAAATAATGGTGAAGAATTTCTTTATACTACAATTGGAATTAAAGATGAAGAAAAGTAAGCGTTATATTAAAAAGCAAAATAATAAACCTCTTATTAATAAGAAAGTTTTAGCTAAAGTTATTAGAGAAAGTAATATTTGTAAACATGCTATTAAAGAACTTAAACTTGCTGGATATGGTAATGGAGAAGGTGGTCCAAATGATTGGATGTATCAACAAGTAATTGAAACTGTTGCTGTATTTGCTTCTCATGGTAATAGTGGTAGTTCTGCTCCTTGGGAAATTAATCTTGTTCAAAGACTATGTGATTGGGATATTATTAGTCCTCTTAAATTTACTGATGATGAATGGTGTCAAATAAGTTCTGATGGTACTTGTCAAAACAGACGTAAAGGAGATGTATTCAAAGAGCCAGATGGTAGTATTCATTATAATGAAGCTTTTAATAAACGTCCTATTAGTATATATAATTTTGATACTAAAGAATGTTCTTGTTTAAGAGGTATTCGTCTTGAAGATGTTACTGTTGAACTTGAAAAAGAAGCGTATGAGGAAATGAGACATAATATATAAATTATTAACTATTTAAATATTAAAGTTATGAGAAGAAGATTTTATGGTTTTAATAACCGTTTTAGAACTACTAAAAATACAGAAGCTGTTGTATTTGAAAATGGTGGATTTGTTGGTAATCTTGGTTTAAGTAAAAAACTATGGAAAAAGTATATTGAAGCTAGTTATAAATATAGAACTGATACTGATAAAATGACTGCTAGTGATTATACTCATTTATTTGGTTATTTAAATCCTTATTATCGTTCTGCTTATAATGTATCTAAACGTAGAAAATAATGGCAAATATTTATAATATTACTGCTGAACTTGAGGATATATTTCTTGAGTTAGAAGAAAATGGAGGTGAATTAACTCCTGAACTTGAAGAACGTCTTGCTATTACACAAGAAAGTCTTAAATCTAAACTTGATAGTTATCGTAAAGCATATACTATGTTTAATCTTGAAGCTGAATCTTGTAAAAAAGAAGAGCAACGATTAGCTGTTCTTCGTAAAACTAAAGAAAATAATGCTGAAAGACTTAAAGGAGTTATGCTTGATGCTGTTATTGCTTATGGAGATTTAGGTAAATCTGGTAATAAAGTTATTAATTTAGTTGATAGTAAACTATATACTAAGAACAGTAAATGTGTTGAGATTGATGAAAATCTTAATCAAATATTTATTGATTTAGTTCTTGAACATTTACAATCTCTTTGGGATAATGATATGATTGATAGTAATTTCTCATTTAGTAGAGATGTTCTTCTTGAACAAATTAATGATAAATTTACTGAAAGATATCCTGAACAATCTGCTAGACTTAGAGAAGAAACTGGAGGTTATTTTACTCTTGATGATTTAGATTGTATTAAAGTTAAATTTGAGATTGAAAAACCTGTTGGTGATTTAGCTAATAAAATTAATTTTGATTTACTTAATACTTTCTTTAATCATCAACATGAAATGACTAGAAGCAGCAGTGTTAATAAAACTATTATGAAGAATATTCTTAATGATGGTAGAGATATTAGTATAGCTAAATTTGTTGAAAATCCTAGTCTTATTATTAAATAATTTGGTTATACTCCCCGTAGAGGACAGAATTAAGTTCATCCTCCACGGGGAGTCAACACTACTAATCTTGTTAATTATGGAACTAGAAGAAAAAGTAAAAGAATTAATAAAATGGTATATGGATACTTATGGTGTTAATGAGAATCAAGCTGTTAGAGATATTGAAAGTGTTATGTTACGTATAAGTCATAAATAATATGTATAAAGTAAAAGGTAAACCTTGGGCTTATTCTGGTGCTATTGATGTATCAGATTGTGCTACTGCTAAAGAAGTTATGCTTAAAGCTGGACTTAATTTTAATGTAGCTAAATGTGAACTAGTTGGTAAAATGCCTATTAAACTTACTGGAACTGATGAAGAACTTGACCGAATTATTAAAGAACAAAAAGAAGGCGCTCATGTTTTTGGTACTGACATTTATCGTAAGTGTGATAACGCCTTTGCTACCTATCGTACTGATTACAATATTCCTTTAGGTGTTGTTAAAAGTAAATATACTATTGTACAAAACAATGATGCTTTTAATTTCTTTGATGACGCTATTGGTAAAAATTCTGCTATTTGGCAAACTGCTGGATTTTGGGGAAATGGTGAAAGAATATTTGTAAGTGCTAAACTTCCTAATAATATTCTTGTTAAAGGTGACCCTGTTGAAAATTATCTAGTATTTACTAATACTCATGATGGTAGTGGTGGAGTTAAGATTTTATTTACTCCTATTAGATATGTTTGTCAAAATACTCTTAATGCTGCTATTCATTCTAGTAGTAATTATGTTAGTTTTAGACATACATCTAGTGTTCATAACAAAATTAGTATTGCACAAGAAATACTTGGAATTAGTAAAATTAAATCTGAAGAATTTGGTCAATATTGTAATTTACTTGCTAATATTAAAGTTACTGACGAAGATGTAATTCAATTTATTGGAGAAAATCTTCTTACTAGTGATGAAATTCAACGTCTAAAAGATACAGGACATACTATTAAAGATATTGCTTATCGTAGTGGTTTAGCTTTAACTGATAGTAAAATAAGTAGTAGAAAAATGAATGTTATTTCTGATACTTATAGTTATTATTTTGATGGTCCAGGTCAAAGAGATATTCTTGGTACAGCTTGGGGTGCAGTTAATGCTATTAGTGGATATTATTCTAATATAGATAATATTGAAGGTACTAAGCGATTTGATAGTATTTGTTATGGTGATAAATCAAGAAAAATAGAAAATGCTTTTGCACTTGCAGAAGCTCTTTAATTTAATAATTTAATTATATATGGAAGTAAAAGTATTTAAACTGAAAGAGATTAAACTTCTTAGTGGAGATGTTGTAAATGTAGAACAGTATTGTAATGTTCAACCTATTTTACCTGCTTATGGTAAAGAAGGTGATGCTTGTATGGATGTTTATCCTATTCTTTGTGAGCATGATGTAGATAAAGATAGATTTATTTATCATACAGGTTTAGCATTTAATATTGGAAATGATGCTAATGGTGAGCCTAATGAAATGTCTTTACGTCCTAGAAGTAATCTTACTAAATCTGACTTTTATATTAGTAATAGTCCTGGGACCTTGGATAGTGGTTATCGTGGAGAACTTCTTATTATTTTTAAGAATCGTACTTCTAGAGATTTAGTTCATGCTGTATCTACTCTTGTTGAAGTAGTTGATAAACTTAGAGAACATATGCATTTACCCGATAGTATGGTTGGTAATGCTAGACTTAAACTTAATAATGTTAGAACTACAATGACTAACATACTTGCTAAAGTTTCTACTCCACCATATAATTGTGATGGTAAAGATAGATGTTGTCAATTAATTATTAATAGTGCTGAAAGAATTAGTTGGAAAGAAGTTAAATCTATTGAAGAATTAGGAGAAAGTGAACGTGGAAACAAAGGATTTGGAGAAGGAACCGGTGGAGGAGCTAAAGCTTAAAGTTGGTGCTCGTTATATTCATAATAAAACGTCTAATGAATATATAATTATTAGTATTACTAAAATGAAACATCCAGATACAGGTGAATGGATTCCTGCTGTTATTTATAAACTTGATGGACTTGAACCTTTATGGTGTAGAAGTGTTGAAAGTTTTAAAAGTCATTTTAGTGATGCTAAAGTTGAAGGTAATGAAGTTTATCTATGAAAAAGTTAATCTTGTTTTATTTACCTGATTGTAATGTTAGTAAACTTTTTGAAGAAAGGCTTCACAAAGCTCTTGCTCTACCTGAGTTTGCCGGTAGGTTTAATCTTATTAGGCATAATCTATATACTGATACTGGTAGACAAGAAGCACGTAGTGTTGGTATTAGTGATGCTCCTACTGCTTATTGTGATGGTAATATTCTACGTGGTGTGCAAAGCGATTACACTATTAGAAAATATCTTCGCAAGTTGTTAGGACAGTCATAGATATGATTCTTTTGCCCTACATTGAATTTTAATTGTTATTGTGATTAATCTATCACGATATGAATATCATTCAATGTGGGGCTTTAAAATAGCTAATTTTATAAATTCTCATTATATTATACGAATACTATGGTTAAAATTGAATTTTATTATAAAAGTGCTGATAAAGATAAAACAGAAGCTATGCGAGAAGCTATTGATATAGCTTTATTTGGTACTAATGTTCAATGTAATTTTAAAAATCTTCCTGACCATCTTATTCTTGAAGATATGATACTTGAAAAGGCTGTTGCTGGTAAGAATATTACTGAATATCCTACTTGTATTATATATCGAGATGATACAGAATATAAACGATATAGTAATTCTGTTACTTGGGAAGAACTTCGTAATGATATTAATTATCTTACTGGAGATGAACCTACAAGACAAACAAATAATATATTTGTTGAAGCGTTTATTGATGAACATGATTGTATAACTCGTGCTAAATGTGCTGATGCTATTGCTTGGATGTGGAAATATCAGAATACTAAAGTAGAATATATTCAAACTAATGTTGATAATCCGAATAAGTTTGCTGTTGTAATTAAAGATAGTTGGAGAACTTATGTTACTTATGTATATTCTGATAGTCTTACTACTGAAATGATTAAGAATACTCTTCTTAGAGTTCCTAATACTATTAAAGAAGCTGTTAAAAATAATGCTATTGTGTTATGATACGTATTGATTGTTTTACTAGAGATGGTTGTGACGCTTGTAAAATAGCAATTAAAAATATAACTGATGCTATTAATGAAGCTAATTGTGATATTACTCTTAATATTCGTAATACAAATCTAGATGATATTCTAAGAAAAGAAATTACTAAATTTCCTACTACTGTTATTACTAAAGTCGATAATGATTATAAAAGAAAAGAATTAGCTCGACTTGAAGGAAGTTTTCCTAGTGATTATATTAAAGATATTATTAATAAACTTGAAAAAGAATAAGCGATGACAGTTAAAGAACTTATAGAAGCACTTAAAACTTGTGATGAAAACGCTAATGTTGTTATTGAACAATGGGATGGTGATACATTTGGTATTGGAGAAGTAAATGATTATAGTAGTAATATTGGTGAAGTTATAATAGTTGTAGATTAAATTTTAAAATTATGGCTAAATTTATTGGAGTTAAAATGATTGAAGCTGTTCCTATGACAGCTCGTGAAGCAAATGACAAAGGTCATAGAATTGGTAATCATTCTTTTGAAGAAGATGGTTATGAAGTAACTTATCCAGATGGATATAAATCTTGGAGTCCTGCTGAAGAGTTTGAGAAAGCTTATTATAAACTTGAAGACCCTACTGGAGATACTCTTAAAGAAAATGATATTAAGAGATTTATTAAAGGTATTGAAAATGTAAAAGTTGGTACTAAAACAACTAATACTACTCTTACTTGTCTTACTGGATTTGAAGTTCATGGTCAAGCAGCTTGTGTAAAACCTGAAAACTTTGATTTAAATGTTGGTTCTAATTATGCTCGAATTAAAGCTGAAGATAAAATTTGGGGAGGTCTTGGATTTGTTCTTCAATGGGCTAAATATGGACTAAAGAAGTAAATAGTATTAATGCTAATGGTTTATATGTTATACTTAAAGCTGGCTCTAATAGAGCTGGCTTTATTAAATTTGATGATTAGCTTGGAACCGCTACGAGTGCTACGCACTCTTCGCTATACTCCCCGTGGAGGATGGAATGGTAGTTGTGCTAGTAATATTAGTATAGTTATTAATGATAATGATTATATTGATTGAATGAATACTAGTCTATTCCATCCTCCACGGGGAGTTGAGCGTAGCGAAGCGGAGCGTTCTACTAATCCTTAAACTTATAGTCGTTGGCATGACTGAAACCTCGGTAGCTAAGCTAGTCTTACTACTGAGGTTTATTTTTATTTTATTATTAAACTTAAATATATTATAATTATGGTTGCATTTATTGTTCTTCTTGGAATTATATTTGGTGGTGTTAAACTATTGGCTATTGCTAATAATATTAGTGATAATGAAGCTATGGATAAGTATAGTGGAAAACTATTTGTTGTTGGTATTATAGTTTTTGTTATTCTTATGTGTGTTATTGGTAATAATGATGATGGTTTTAATTAAGATATTGCTAATAGTAAATATTGATTCTATCTGTTCTTCTATCTATATAGATAGAAGAACGCTTGTAATATTTTGATTATCAATTAATTACAAAAATATTTACTTCCGAAAATTGGAAGATAGTTACACTTTTTTAACATTAATCATTCCGTTTTTTCCTACATAATATTTATATTTGTCATACTGATAATCTAAATAATATTGTTTTTATGACTAGAGTTACATTTGATAGTAAAGCTCTTAAAAAGGTTAGAGATATATATTCTAAAAGAGCTAATGAAGTTGCTAAAAATATTGCTCCTACTGTGTATAATATTGAAGTTACAACAGAGGATAGAGAAATTACTGATAGTCTAGCAACACTTAATACTGTTTTTAAACTTACAAAGAAAACTATTACTAATCGTGAATATGTTACATTTGGTAATGAATTAAGTTCTAAACTTATTAAACTTAATAAAGGTAGTATTGCTATTATTAGTTATATTTGTAATAATATTAAATGGTGTAGTAATAAAATTACTTTTACTGAAAGTGATATAACGAATTATGCTCATATTGATTCAAAAACTTTTTATATTGCTTTAAATGAACTTTATAACGAACAAGTAATTATTAATACTACTAAAAAATCTACTTATGTTGTTAATCATAATTATATATTTAGAGGTAGTATGACTGATTTTATTAAAATTTATCATGATAAATATGATGGTATGGTTGGTTTTCTTGATGATAAAAAACGTATTATTCTTGATGATTGAGTTATTAATGTTAAAACAAATAGGGCTTGTCTAGGTAGTGATACCATAGGCAAGCCCTTATTTTTTACTAGATTCAAGTCCAGCTTATTCAAATATATCTTTAGCTATATCTTTATAAGGTATAATGCTAAGTATATTTTCATCAAGTTTATAATAACTATTATTATTAGGTAAATCAAGAACTCGATTAATACTACGAACAACAGGTATATTACGAACAGCCATAACTTCAAACTTATTCATACCTTTATATCTACCAGTAGTATATTCCTCAGTAAAATCTTCTTCAATAAGGAATCTAGCAGCCATAGCAGTAGTACCAATTAAATCATTAATAGTTTGTCCAATAGCAACAGGACTAGACCATAGTTTTTTACCTTCAGCATAAGCACCAAATGGAGTAAATGAAGCAGCTTCAGAAGCAAGACGGTCGGCATGATAAAGCATAAGATTATAAATAATACCTTCATCATCATCACCTCCCATACCAGTTATAGCAATTGCTCCAATAATGGCGGCTCCTACATAAAGTAAATCACCTAAATTACGTCTAATATTTGCTTTTTCATGTTCAGGAAGAAGTTCATAGTTAAGTTTGAAATTAACAGCAAATGAAAGTAAATTCTTACCATAAGTTTGGAATGCTTTAAGAACATCATTTACATTATTAATTTCTCCTATATTAGTTTCTTTAAATGGAATAGTCAAATAATCATAAAGACTAGTATAACTACCTTTTTCAATAGTACCTAAAGTTTCATTATAATAACCATTCCAACGATAACGTTTTTTAAAACCGGGATAAAGATGTTTATGATATTGCATAACCATACCACCCCACCAATGTTGTTCAATATTAGCAGAACCAAGTTTATCATAAACACCATGAACTTTCTTATTTACTTCACGAACTTTATCAATAAATTTAGCATATTCTTTAAGAGTAAGTTTACTATCAGGTTTTATTTGAGCAATTCCATCTTTAAGTTCAAATTGATTATAAATATCTGGAAGTTTAGCAAACTCTTTATCAATATTCTTAATAAGTTCTTTACGTTTAGCTATATATTCTCTTTGTTGTTCTTCATTAAGATAAGTCTTAACAAAATCGAATATAGGATTAGCTTTAAATAGATTATATTTAGCTCGTTTTTTATTATCAGCTTTAGCATCATTAATGAACTTATTGAATTGTTCAAGTAGAGCTTGATTGTTCTCTCCACGGGGAGTATTTATTACAGACATAAGAGCATCTTGTTCAGCTTTACGATGATACATTTCTTTACTCATTATATCATAACCACCTCTACCATTATCAACAAGTCTATGAGATTTAAGCATAGCAAATAGCATAACATTTTGCATATAATGTTCACCAACAGATTGAGGACTAAATAGTAATCCACGAACTCTACGAATATTTTCTCTAAGACCTTCAGCAGTACTAACTTCAGTTATTCTATCAAAATCAACTACATGACTAAGTTTAATAATAGCATCTTGAAGTGTACTACTATTTTCACTATACATATTAGCCATATAACTAACAGTTCCTTTAATCCATTCAGATTTACCAGTTTCCCAATCTTTAAGATTAATATATTCACCAGCAGCTCGTTCCATAAATATATTACTAGAACCAGTAAGAACGTTAGCAATACCACCAGTTATATTCATCATCATATATTTACTACCAGCAATATTTTGAGCAAGAGAACCAAGTTTAACTAGATTAGGAGTTTTATTATCCTTATATTGTTCAAATACAAGACGACGAATAAAACTTCTAAGATGTGCACTAGTTCTAGTTTGTTGTTCTTGTTTATATTCAATTTCTCCACCAGCACTAGCTTCTCTATTTTCAGTTATACTACCTTTATAATTTATATCGTAAGCAGTATTACTAGTAATAATTTGGTCAGCAGTATAAAGAAGATTTTTAACTGTTTTAATAGCATTATATCTATTACTTTCAATTAAGAAACTATTAAATACTTCTTCCCAATTACGATTAAGAATATCATTATGAATTTTATTATTTTTTTCAATAATTTCATCTCTAGCTTTAATTGCAGCAGCTTTACGTTTACTAAATTCTTCATCACTTTCATTAGGTTCTTTAAATCTAGGTATAGTAGGAAGTTGTTGAGTATCTTTATTAACTAATTGAATTAATCTAGGATTAGGAATATCATAATCTTTATCAAAAGTTAAATCTTCATTATTTCTCCAACTAGTATTATTAGGAACATTGGCTGTCCAACCAAGAAAACTAAGAGCTTGTTCAAAGTAATCTTTAGCAGTCATATCTTTAGATTTAGGCAAAGCTGGAAGATAACCCATATCAACATATCGCTTATTACTATTAGTAAAACAATACTTTTTCATAAGTTCATTTACTTTATTCATAAGTTCAAGTTGATATTCATTAAGATTAGTATAATTAGTATTATCATATCCTGTTCCTACTTTGTACTTATTAACAAAACTACTATATTCTGGATTAACAAGTTCTTCTTTAGGAGTAATATGCATTTGATTAATACGTGGTTCATAATTACCAACAACAGCTGAACCATCATCTTTAATCATTTGCATAGTAGTCCAAATACGAATAGGTTTAATAGTACGAGTATATGGGTCAAAATAATGATTATCTCTATACCATTGTTTATATTCAACACTATCAATACCATATTTGTCAAGAACTTCTCTTTCTTTTATATAGTAATATTGAGTAGTAGTTTCTCTAGTTCTCTTTTGAAGAATATTAATTGCAGCTGTTCTATCAATATCAGTCCATTTATCTAAATCTTTAGGTTTAATAATACCATAAATAGTTCGATTAGGTCTTTCTGCAATAGTTCCATTTTCTTCAACTTGTTCACTAAATACTTCTAGCCATTTATCATAATACTTTTTACCTTTAGCAAAAGCTCTATTTTTATCAAGTTCATATTGTTTCCAATTATAAGTAACATCACATTCACTTTCAATAAATTCAGCAACACGTTTTGCTTTAGCTTTATCAGTACTCTTTTCACCTCTAGTAATTTCATTAAATACTTCAAAACCAGTCTTGAGTTGTTCTAAATCTTCTTGACTAATATCAGCAGTATTAAGAGTTCTAGTAGCATTATCAAAATATTTTTCAAGTATTTTATTAATAGCTTCTCCTACATTAATTTCTTCTTCGCTCTTAGATTTATTACCTGTAAGATAATTATAGAAATCAGCACGATAAATTCTAAGTTCATCTTCAGCAGAACGAATAATACCAACATAAGGCATACCATTACCTTTAGTATATTTATATTTTCTAACTGTTTCAGCTTTTATAAGAGCTGCACGTTCTTCAGGTATTTTACGTCCATCAACTACATTAAATTCATCTTTAGCTTGAAATTCTTTAATAGCAAGATTAAGAACACTATTACCTTTATTAGCATCTTTAAGTTCTTCAAACGCCCAATTTAAATCTTCTATATCTTTAATATCAAGAATATATCTAGTATTCTTACGAATCCATTCTTTAGCTTCACGATATTCAGGAACTTTCATAAGTTCTTCCATACTAATAAGAAGATTACCATTAGCATCACGTTGACTTTCATATTTACTAATAATAGAAAGTTGTTCTTTAAGTTTAGAATCAAATCCTTCTTTAGCTTGCTTATCATAGAACATTTCTTTAACTTTATGAATATTAGTTTGATAAGCACGAAGTCTTTCAGCTACATTCAAATCATGACCAATCTTTTTATTACCATCTTCATCATAAAGACTAGTAAGACTATCCATTTGAGCGTATATACGTCCAAGTTCTTCATCTTGACTTTGCGTAGTAACATTATCAGTCGCTTGACTTAGAATATCTCGTATTCTACCATTAAGTCTTTTATATTCAGCAAATTCTTTAGGAATACCATCATCTCCTTTTTTAAGTCCTAATAAACTTCTTTCAAGATTTATAATATAAGTAGAATATTTAATAGTAACATCATTACCATCTTCATCTTGAACAGTAATTGGTTTAAGATGATGAATAGTAGTCATATCAATAAATTTAGCTTTATTAGATAAAGCAATAAGATGTTCAACACTATTAATACCAAATTTTTGTTCAGCTTCAATGGCAGCATCTCTATATTTCTTCATCTTTTCTTCCCAAATAGGATTATTAGGTTGAATTAATCTACCATCATCATCAATTATACTATCAAGACTAACAGATTTACCATCTTTAGCAGCTCTGGATTTAAGTTCTTTAAGATAGTTTTTAAAGTCATTAGACTCTTTAATACCATTAAGACGACCTTCTTCAACAGTACCCATTACATCTTTAAGTATATTTTGCAATACAAAGTTACGATTAGCACGAATATCTTGTATCCAATAGTCCATAAATCCAGTATCTCCATAAGCATCAAATTCTTTCATAAGACCACTTATATAATTAGGATTAGTAGTACGTAATTGAATCCATCTTTCAAACCAATCTTTTCTAGCAGAATGTACAGTAGTATTAGAATCAACTTGATTAACTAGTTTTTGAATCTTTCTAATATTCTCTTTAGTTTTATCATCAAGATTTGTACTATCAATATCAATTTCGCTAATAAGTTTATATTTATTCTTAAATGTATTAGCACTAAGAATAACATCTAAGAAACGATTTTGAAGTTGTTCATCTTTAAGAACTTTACCAATAACATCTTTATCGTTAATAGGTTTATCGATACCATCAATTTTAATAAAACGATTAATATCATTAAGAATATTATTAGCTTCAACATCTATATAATTAGCAATAACTGATAATGAAAATTCAGAATTATCAGAAAGACTACTACTATCAAGATAATTAATTTCAGCATTATTCAGAGCATTAAGAACATTTTGAGCAGCAGGTTGACCATGACGAACAGCACGAGAAATAACTAAACTAGCATTTTTAGCAAATCTACCAATAGGAGTTTGGTCATCAACACTACTATATCTATCAGTATTACTAGTAACTCTATTTATTTCATTTTCATTAATTTCAATAAATAAACCAAGTTTATTATCTTCAATATTAGGATATTTAGCTTTATATTGTTTTAAATCATCGCTTAAATTAATAGCAGTAGTTCCATTAATGTTAAGATAAAATTTATCATTAATAGTATATATAGTATTATTCTCAAAAGGAGTATTCATAAAAGGCTGAAAATACTCATCAGATATATATTTACTATATAGTTCAGGAACTTCTTTATAACCTTTATTTACAGCTTCATTAATATTATCTTTAATACCATCAATAAATTTATCTCTTTTTTCTTGTTGAGTAAGACCTTTATAAAGAAGAACAGCTAACGGTTTATGAATATTATTATTAGCTATAATACTAGGTTCAATACTATTATAAGTTTCAAATGATTCAAGTCTATCAATAGGATAATAAGCTAAAGTTCCATCATAAGTTCCTTTAATATATAAATTTCTATTAATTCTAATAACATTAACAGCATCTCCATTTCTTATTATTCCTACATTATCAAGATTTTCTTGACCATTAAAAGTAATAATACCACTTCTTTTTAGACTATAATTAATTTTATTATTAGTAAGTCTTTTAAATGTATAACTAGGACAATTAAAACTATTATAATTCTTACGAATAAAACCAATTATATCTTCAACATTATCTTTATCAACAAAACCATAACTATTAATACCTTTCATAGCTATATCTCCAATAGCTATTCCGCCCTCACTCAATCCTCTAAGGGGAGTATTACTTATAAGTCTACTAATATTTCTAGTTCTAAATTTATGACCTTCAACAATAAAAGCATATTTAACTAAATCAAGAGCTACAAGTTTAATAAGAGGATTGGGATGATTCCAAGCTCTATCAAACAATCTATGGGCTTCATCATTAGTAATATCACCTTGTATGTAATTAATATATTGAATATTTACATTACGACGATTATTTCTTTCATCATTAGCAACTATTTCAATATGCTCAAATATACTACCATCTTGACTAAAGTTACGTTTAATCCAATCAACTTTCTGAGCAGGTGTAAGTCTAGCAAATACATCAATTTCAGTTTGTGTAGGTTCAAATATATTTTTAACTACAACATCATCTGTTTTAATATTAACTAATGTACCACTTACTCGTCCAACTTCTAAAGCTCTAGATTGACCAGTACCATATTCTTTAATGAATTTAGGGTGAACAAAATTACCATCAACAATAGTAACAGGTAAATTAAGATAAGAACTACCATTATTACCTATTTCTAGTTTATTAATAAGATAATCTTTATAGTCATTATATAACTTTTCAGTCATTATTCCACCTTTAGTCCATTCTGCTATTCTATATACATAATCAATAAATACAAGATTAGCAGTTTCAAATACTTGTTGAGTAGCTTTAACACTAAGAGCAGTACTCATTTGTAAAAATGCAGCTAAACTAGGATAACTACTTTTAGATATATCTGATTTAATAAACGCATCTATACCACCACTAATATCAGGAAAGACACTTTCTAACAGCAAGGTTTGACCCCCCGTAGAGGATGGAGCATAAATATTACTATTCTCAATAACAGTTCTAGCGTCTCTAAATACTTTATCACTAGCATAAAAACTTTGTTTAGCACCATATTTATCAGCACTAAGAATATTAAGATTATTACTTATATCCTGTCCGATTGAGTTTAGCCGATTGAATTGTGCTAGAACATAAAGGTCAAACAAAGCCTGCTGAACGCCATTCATTTCCCCTCTAAGACGAGATTTATATGCATCTGATGAAAATATAAGGTCAGGTGATGAAAATGCGTCAGAAACGCTTAAATTGAATAATTTCTTGAAAGTTTCACCATAACTTTCATTAATAATATCAATTAGCTTTTTACGTCCAGCAAAATTAACTTTTTCACCAAAACCAAGATTATGAGCAACTTCTCTAATAGCTTCAGTAAGAGGATTTTTAGTGCCTTCTGCAAGAACACTATTAGTTTCTTTCCATTTACGAACTAGTATATCAATAGCAGGTTGCCACATAAATCCAATAGCAGTATCATAATTACTTCCAAAGTCAACAATAGTTTTGAAAGCATTAAACGTATAAGTATTTTCATTATGTATAGCTCCCTCTTTCATAACATCGAGAATATGAGCAGTAGTCTGAGAACTATAAGGATTAATCAAATAGCCATCAACATTCTTATCATCTCCAGACCAACCAAAATTCTTATGAGTAATACGAATATGTTTATTACCAATAGTTTCAACATTTTCTTTACCATATCTATTAACAGCTTCTTGCTCACTAATCACATCAGTAGTGTACATAACTTTAATACCTTCACTATGATTAGCTTTAGTAACATTACCAATACTCATAAAAGTATCTCGATTAACACTGATACCTTTAAGTTTAATACCAGAAGTAGCAGCATCAAACCAATCAAGTTGAGTAAAGAAATCACTAGGAGCAACAGTTGTTTTATTAGCGCCAACTATTTCTGCATAAGTTTCATTAGCTTCTTTGACATTTTCAAAATTAGAAGTAGTAGTATTTTCTTCAAATGCAGCAGGATTATTAAGTATATCAATAAATGATTGAATAATAGCATTAGTTCTAGCAGCTTGACTACTTGTATCCTCCACGGGGAGTTTCAAGTATGATTCGTAAGACTTAAGTCCACCATCATTAGCAATTTTTTCAACAACTTTAAGATTGCCATTATAACCTTCAAGAGTAGCATTAATAGTATCTTCGCTATTTTTTAAAGAAGCTCTAATATTACCTTGTTTATTATAAGTCTTACCAAGAATTTTACGACTAGCTTTATCTACATTATCTTTAACATAATTAATATATCCTACTTCATTTTTAGTATATCTAGCATGAGTAATTTCAGTTGGAATACCTTTAACAAGATTAAATGTTTTAGACATACCATAAACACTATCAACGTCAAAGTCAGAACCAGTTTGAGTAACCCATTCATCAGGAACAACAACAGTACTACCATAAGCATCTGGAAGAAACTCTTTGACATACATAATACATATAGATTGTTTACCTTCAGTAGGAATACGATAACCAATCATAGTACGTAAGCTATCAGGAACTTGTTCAATATTTAATCCTTTAAGTTTACTACTCCATCTAGGAAGTTTAATTTCAGTATAATAAACAGGAGTACCATCAACTTCTCCAATCTTTTTATATTGAAGTTTACTATCAGTTTGAGTTTGTTTATCAACTTTAAAACCAAAATCAGATAACTGAGCAGCATGCCAACCACTAATAAGTTGCCTAGTAATATTAGTATTAAAATAACTATTAGCAATACTTTCAAGTTTACTATTAATATTAGACAAAAATAAAGGAAGATTATTAAATCCAGCACTATCTAAATCAAAAAATTCAAGAAGAGCTTTTTCAACTCCTTGTTGTTGAGCATTTTCTTTAAATCTATCAAAAAATACAAAACGATTAAGATTTTTAATAGTACCATTAGAATTTAAATCAATATGTCCATTGTCATCTAATCCAATACCAAGTTCAGCACAAGTTTTTTCAAAACTATTTCTAATATTGGCTACATAGTTATTAAATACTTTACTCTTAAGGTTATTAAGTTCAGTTCGATTAGGAAGATTATCAAGCATTTTCTTCATAATCTGAATAGCAGCTTTATTACTAGCATCAACCATATGTTGAGGAACTTCTTGCTGACGATAAAGATAATTATAACTAAATAGTTCAGAATTATCAAATACATTATTATCAAATTCTTTAAGAGCTTCATCAGTTAAAACACCATCATTATTCCAAAGTGTCATTCGATTATGTTGTGCAACTTTAACAGTTTCAACAGTATTAATTTGATGAATACCTCTATTAGTCATTATATTATAAACTTTTTCAAGTTCTGTTCCTTTAATAAGTTTAGGAATAAGAACAAACTCAGCGTTCTTTACTTGTCTAGGAACTTCAATACCAACAGTAGTATCATAATATAAATCATAATAGAAATTCTTTTGAATTTGAACTTTATTAGCAAATTTAGTCCAATCAATTTTATCTATTGGAGTATCATCTGTAAGACTTTGAATAAGTCCAGCATATTTATCTAATTCACCAGCAGCAGTAATACGACGAATCCATTCTTCAAGAGTAATATAAGATTGAGCATCATTAGCATTAACACCGCCTTTAAATGGTTCTAATATTCGTTCTCTATCTTTTTTATCAAGTCCAGCTTTTTTAAGTTGATTATCAAGTCTATCAATAACAACTTTATCAGAAGCTTTAAAAGTATTATAAATAGTAACACCTCTAAATTTATCTTGAAGAATTACTTTTTTACGTTTAGTAACTCCATTAACAGTATAAGGAACAGTAACAGCATTACCTTTGATAGTTATATCATATAAATCAGTAGCTATATCTAAATCATTTTTAGTAAAATCAGTATTACCAAAAGGATTACCACTAGCTTGTACTTCTTTAATACGTTTTAGAATAGCTTGACCATTCTTATAAAAACTTTGGTCACCACCATACATATCGTACATACTATCTCTAACAAGATAATCATTAACAAGAAACTCAGCTAAAGATTCATTATTAATCCTATCATCAATAAATGTACCATATTTATTTTTAAGTTCTTTATAACCATTAGTTATATATTCATTTAACCAATCAGCAACAGCATCTTCAAGAGCAATACGTTGTTCTGCATTAAGAACTACTTGATTATTAACATAGCTAAGTCCACGTGTAGACCCCCCGTAGAGGACGTCAATAGTCTTACCATATCCAATTAGTTCATTAAATGCTCCATTACTATTAGGAGTAATTTTACTAACTAAACGTTTAAAACTAAATACTCTACCAGCTAAAACTTTGTGTCCATCTTTAGTAGTAAATACATTACCTTTTCCATCTTTATGGTATTGATTATAAAAATGTTCAGGTTTATTATTATAAGTATCACTAAATTCAAAATCTCCATTAGTTAAAATAGGATTACCATTAGCATTAGTTTTAAACATTACATTAACAGCTTGAGCCATATTAGTAAGTTCTTGAATAGCTATATTATAATATTGTTTAAATAATGGATGTTCTCTATTTATAATTTTAGTTCCATCTTCTAGTTGACTACGTAATCCAGCAAGACTATATCTAGGAGCAGTAATAGTAAAGTTTTTAGGAGCATCACTAGGTATAGGAAGTAAATAATTAGCAGTAGGAGTTTCAGAATTATTAATATCAGTCATAAATAATCCCATAGCAGTAATTAAATAATCACCGTCACTCATACTACGATATAAATCATTATTGTTATTATCTAATTCACTAATACCATTAAGAAGAGAAGTCTTAAACATACTACGAGCATATTCAGTAAGTTTAGGAGTTCCATTTCCAATTCTTCTAAATAATCCATAATTAATTATATTACCATTACTATCTCTATGTTCAAGAAGTAAATTACTATAATCATATTGATGACTAGCAAACTTTTGTTTAGCATAAGCTTCAAGCATAGCGTTTTGCTCTTCAACAGTAGATTTATCATCATTAATAATTTTAGCAATGTTAGTAATAAAACTTCTATTAATAACATCAGAACTTAAATTACCTTCAGGATTACGAGAATTAAGTTCAACAGGAATATAAATAATATCTTTAAAAACATCAGCCATTTGATATATAATAGAAGTATCACCTCTATTAATAAAACTATCAGGCATTTTAGTTCCTTTATCCTTTTTAAGTGCTTCTACATATTTATTATAGTTTTCAACTGTACGATTAATAACATTAGCAAAATTGATAAGATTATTAGCCATAGCTACACGACCAATCTTAGCAATAGCTAAATTAAAACTAGCTTGATTAATATCTGGAAATATTTCTTTAAAAGCATCATATAAATAAAGATTAGCATGAGGAGTATTTTTATATCTATCATATATACGAAACTTTTCACGAGCAGTAGGAACACGATTAGTAATAATATTATTCTTAACATTATTATAAAAAGTATTCTGTAAAATAGTACGAGAATCAGTATTAGGATTAGTTACACGAGCACGAACATAACTATTACCATTAGAATCAGTTTGAATATAAGTTTCAATTTTAGATATAATAGGTTTATTAAACACCATCATATACTTATTAGCAAATACTTTATTTTTGCTAAGTAAATCATGTAATTGAATTAAACATTCACAATTTGGAATAGTTTCAGATATACGTTTAAGACTAGCTATAAAATTATCTACATTACTAGTATCAGCACTAGCATATAATATTTTAGACAAGTAATTAACATCAGAAAAAGTAACAACTCCTAATTCATTATTAGTATCAAAAGGATAACTTCCATTATCAAGTTGAGAAGCAGCAGTAAGTTTAGGTAAACTTGCAAGATGATATTTAATAATTTCTTCTACGTGTTTATTAAAATCTTTAACTTCACCAATACTTAAATTCCAAAGTTGAGTCATTAAATCAATACCATCATCTATACTATTTTCATCACCTTCAGTAGAAGTTTCATCAAGATAACCGCCTAATTCTTCATAATCAGTAGTTTGATATAATTCATCTCTTTTAATAAGTTTAGCTACATTTTTATTATTAAAAAGAGCTTCATTAAATTCAGTATTAGTTAAAGAACGAAGTAATGCTCCATAATTAAAATCTTTAGCATCACCATATTTACGAAGAAATGCACCAAGACCATTAATTTTAATAGCAGGACTTGGATTATTAATAAAGCTATTAAGTTCATTATTTCTAGTTTCATCATTTCCAGCTAATTTCTTAGCACGTTTAAGTCCAGCATTAATAACAGTTTCATTAGTACGTTTTTTAATTTCATTAAAATTTAATGGAGCGCCATTATATAGAAAATTAAAACTAAGTTTATTCATAATATCAGCCATATAAGTAATAGCTGTATCTCTAGCTTTAATTGTACTAAACAAACCACGTTCTTCTTTTTCAGCAACAGAAGCTATATCATCCATATTACGAAGTTTAATAGCTCTAGCTTCAAGAAGAGCATTATAAGCTTGTCTTCCAGAAGTTTTAACATTAATACCTCTATCAGCTATAATCTTCTTAAAGATTGGGTCTTCAACCATAGCTATAAGACTATAATAATCTGCATTATTAGAACCATGTTCTTTAATAATAATATTATTAAGATTATTATATCCTACAAGTTTAATATTTCCACAGCTCATAAGTTTATATTTAAGTTTAAATTCATTAATAGTAATACCTCTATGACTAATGTAAAGTAAAATTTTATTACATCGTCATAGAGGCTGTTTTCTTTCGTTTTAAGCAACTTTTATATTTGCTCGATTAATTCTACATACAGCTAAAACTGATGCGTCCTGTGTCAAGCAAAGTGGCAAATTCTGGCTGTTGGTCTATCGGTAAACGACTAGTCAATTCAGCCATATTCACCACTGTATTATCATCAACACTACTAAACATATCAAGTCCATCATTAAGATTATCATTATTATAATTATAATCTTGACTGTTATCTTCATTAGGATTTTCAGTTTGTTCTGTATTAACAGTTTCTTCTTCAAATTGAAAAGTTCCTTGAATAGCTTCTTGATTACTTTCTTTAGGCATTTTCTTAATAGCTTTATAAGCATCTCTAGCAGCAGCTAATAAACTATCTTCATTAATCTTAATACCTAACATATCAGCAATAACTTCAAGAAGTCTACTAAATAAAGTCTTACGTTTACTAGTTTTTCTATTATCATCTTTTATTTCATTAAGAGCTGACATAAGAGCATTACTAGTAATACTTTCAACTAGAAATTCTTCAAGAGCTTCACTTGTATTAAAGTTCTCAAATAGATAAGGTTTAAGTCTTTCTTTAGTATTATCATCTTGAATATCAAGCCAAGCTTTAAATTTATCATATATAGGTTTAACTAAAGCAATAGCTTGTTCAGTATTATATTTAGTATAAAGTTGTCTATGTAAACTTTCATGAAGTATAATATTAACAACTCGATAAACTCTTTGACCAGCAATAGCAGAACTATTAAGTTCAATAGTATCTGTATCACGATGATAAACAGCATTAACTTGATTACCATTATTATCAGCAATACTATCTACAACTTGAATATTCTTAGGCAATATACTAATCTTTTGAAGAGCATTAATATAATCAATAGCAGTTTGGTCATTAGCAAAATATTTTTTAAGTCCACGAGTTAAATTCTTAGCAGTTATAGCAGATTCAAAAGCATTAAAATTAATAGCATTAAGAGTATCATCTAACATGAACTCTGATAGCTGTTCAGGTATTGCTCCATCCTCCACGGGGGGTCTACCCTCAAGTTCATAAGTAATATCGAGTTTAGAATGAATATCTATTTGCCAATTACCAGCAGTTTCATTAGTATTAGTACTAGCTAATTTAGTTCTAACTAAACCATTACTAATAATAAAATCTTGATAACTATTATAACTATAAGTTTTACCATCAATATTTATAATAGTTTTACCATTTTCACGATAAATATATTTATTAGTTTTATCATTAGTTTTTGTACTATCATTAATAAAATCTTTACTAATAGCAAATTGAGCATAGTTAAACATTTCATCAATAACAGGACGAAGAGCATTATCTAATTCATCAATAGTACTAGCATTAATACCATAACTTTTACCTATTTTAAAAGTACTATTAACAACATAAGGAGAATTAATAATAATATTACGTTTATAATTACCAGCATCAGAATTAATAGTAAAAGCATAATCCTTACCATTAAAATGTGCACCTTTAACATAAAAGCCTATATTAGTAGGATTAATACTAATTTGAAGTCCAGTATTTCTATCTCCGTTAATAAGTTTATTATTTCCAAATATATCTCCAAGATTTTGTTTAAGTTCACCAAAACTTATTTTTCTACTAATATAATCTCTACAAAGATTATTAACTTCATTTTTAATAGAATTAATAATACGTCGAGCATCACCTTTAAGTAGATTACTATTTAATGGAACTTGTTTACAAAAAGCATATAAAGAAGTACCGTCACTACTTGGAATACTAATAACAGGCATACCATTAGTAGTAAGATTTTCAATAATAGTAGGTTTGCTTTCTCCATTAAGATATACTTGACCTTGTACAACTACACCAAGTTTGTTAATATTTTCATTATAACCAACTACTGTTTCTTGTACATCATTCCATTCACCATTAGTATCATCAATAGTATTAAGAACTCCATATTTAATATTAACAGCTTTAATCTTACCTTTAAAATCACCTTTAACTATTGTAATAGCTTGGTCATAACTATTAAGAAGATTATTAAACCAACGATTAATACTAGCTTCATGACTATTTTCATAAGGCTGATTAAATATGTATTTAGTAAGATTAACAAGATGCCCAGCTAAATCAAAACTTGCAACAGGAGTAGTAAAGTTTTTAACAATATCAGGATATTTAACTTCAAATTCTTTAAATAAAGTATCAAGTTCTTTATTTGTAACTTCTTCTTTAACTGCAAGTTCATATAAATGTCCAATAAATTCTTCATCAAATCTATCACCATCAAGAATACTAATTAAAGCATCTTTAAGCGGAGAAACAACTTGACCATTTTCAGCATGAATATTATATTTCCAACCTTGATTAACCATATCATAATTACCAAACTTATCAATATTTGGAACTCCTATATAACCAATAATTGTACCATTAGCAAGTATATTAATACGTCTAAGCTTACTATCATATTCAGTTTCTAGATAATCACCTTGCTTAATACTAGTAAATGCTTTAACATTTTCATTCTCTACTATATACTTAAGATTAACATTATTAGTATGTTCAACTTGAAGTCTTTCAAGACGTTCTTTAGCAATACCGTCAACGTATTGAACAAATTGTCTAGCATTAAGTTTTTTAATAGTTGATTCATCAGTAGCACGATATTTACCTTGATTATTAGTGCTGGCGTAAAGATAGTTTTTTATTTGATTAAACAAGTAATTTTTAATAATTTTATTACCTGTAATACTATCTATATATTCAACTAATTGACCAATACTAAGATAGACTTTACCATTAACAATTTTACCTCTAGTATTACCTTCACTATCAACACTATTAGCAAAATCATCCATAATAGCTTCTATATTACGTTCATTACCTGTAACAGTGGCATAAGTAGCATTAAGTAATAAACGTCTAGTACTATCATCTTGAACAGAACTATATAAACTACCTCCTGTAAGACCGTCAATAATATTATTAACTATGTCAGTAGCTTCCGTTTGTTCAAATCCAGCTTGACTAAGTTTATCAATAATAGATTGTCTAGCATTAAGTAAATCACTACTAGTAGACTCATGTCCTAAAGAATCTTCTAAATCAGCAATAGTTTCATAAACTAAATCAGTACCTATTTGACCACGTTCAAAATCATCATCTGGAAGAGTATTATTAACTTCAGATTTAGGAGTACTAATAGGTTCTTGAGAAATTGGTTGTTCAGTTTGAGATTGAGGTTGTTCAGTATTAGTAGGCTCACTAGGAACCGCTTCGCTTCGCTCCGCTATACTCCCCGTGGAGGATGGAGATGAGTTAGTATCATCTACATCAGTTTCATTAACTTCATTAACATCAGGATTAACAGGAGCAACTTCTTCCTCTTTAGGAGTATTATTAACATCATTTTCAATCTCAGCAATCTCAGCTAATTGTTCTATTGTATTTTTAAGATGTTCATTACCTTTAGAGCTTAAATCAAGTGCAGCATAAGCATCTCGAATAATTTTATCTATATTTGGTTTATTACCATTATTAGCATCTTTAATAACAGAATTGACATATTCTTTACCATATTGTTTATAAGCATTACGTAAATCGTCCATAGCTTTATTAACAATTTTTTTACGACTATTATCAAAGAAGTTATTAAGATAAGTTATACGAGATTTAATATTATCATCAGATAGATTAAGTTGATTTTTATTAATTTCAACATTAATCTCAGCATTAACAACTTCTGCTAAATCTTTAAATACTTCATTATATTGTTTTTGAAGTTGAATAGCTGATTGAACATCATTTTTATTTTCAATATCAATAGGAGTATAAAGTTTATTAATAGCATCTAGACGTTCATTTAATTGAGCAATACGTTCTTGTTTAACTGAATTATTAATTGCAGCGTTATCTTGAATAGTTTTAATATCTCTTTGAATACTATTAATAATATGTTGATAAATACCATTCTTAGCAGAATTAATATCAACATCTTCAATATGATTATTTGTAATATCTTGATTTAAAACATCATTAGCCCAATTAAGAAGATTATTATAATTTTCTTGACGATTACGAGCATGAACCATTTGGGTAGCTATAATACGACCAACTTCAAATCCGCCACCAAGTCTATTAACTTTATTTAAAGTAGTATTATATTCATTTTTAAGATTATTAATTTCAGTTTTAAATCTATTAATAAGTTCATTACTATCTTGTTGTTGTAATCCAAGTTTATTAGTAATACTATCATTAAATTCTTTACTATTAATAGAACTTTCAAGAAGTCCTAAATTACCAGCGTTCATAGAATTAATAATAATATTATCTATATATTCTTTTTCAGCTATACTACGAAGTTCTTCTTCAGTACCAACTACAATATCAGGATTAATTTGATTACCATTTTCATCAACAGTAATTATAAATGGATTTTTGCCATTAGCAATACTATTAAGTCTTTCTTGATATGCTTGAAAAGTAGCAGTACGACCAAGAATTTCGTTTTCTCTTTGTTTTTCAGCAGAAGTCCAATCTTTATCAAGACGTTTATTAATAAACTTTCCAGCTTTATTCATAACACTACTAAAAGTAACACCACCAAGAGCACCCCAAAATGCTTGCTCCCATAACATTGGGTCTTGAAGATAATCTTTAATAGTTTGTTGAGGAATATCTTTATCAAATACTTTTTTACCATTATATAAACCATCTTTACTAGCTATATAATTAATAGCTTCTTCAATCCCTTCTGTCCATTCAGCTCTAACACCATGAAGAATATCATTACCCACATCTTTTAATGTACTAGTAATAGCTTGTTTAGTAGTTTTATTACTTAAAGCATTAGTAATTGCAGCGGCATCATCAATATTACTATTAAATGCAATATTTAAATTTCTAAGTCTAGAACTAGTTGTATTACCACTTAAAGCATTTTTCCATAAGTTCTTTAAACTATAAACTTGCCATACATCAAAAAGAACATTAGCCCAATCTTCAGCAAAAGTAACATCAGCACTATTTTTAGCAATATCTTTAGCTACTTCTTCATCAGACATATCTCTATATTTAGGATTATTATTATAAAACTCTTCTCTTTGTTTATCATTCATATTAGCAAGTTGAGTTTTAGAATAATCTTCAATATCATTATAAGTTTGTCTAGCTTCTTGATAATTTTCAAGATAACGAGAAGGAACTCCAATAGCAGTAGCTTCTGCTATTCTACCAGTAATGGCTCTACTCTTTTGAGTCATATTAATAGCATTAGCCATTTTATTAGCTAATTTATTAAACTTTATGCCTTTACCTAATAAAGAAACACCTTTAGCAAGACCAGTACTAGGAACCATAAGAGTTAAAGAACTAGCTATACTAGGAGCATTGCTAGCCCACCAAGCAAAATCTCCAATATCAAAAGCAGCATTAGGATTTTCTCTATATATAGCTAAACGCTCATTAATAGATTCTTTTAAAGATTCAAGTTCAGAACTTATTTCAGATTGATAATCATTAGGACTATTACTAACCATATTATAGAAAGCATCAGCTAAATCTGCAAAACCAATAGCTGTACCAACAGTAATCTCATTACCAATCTGTCCAATCATTCTTAATCCTTGTTCCCAATTACTTTGATTAACAGCACGTTCTTTATCAAGTTTTTCTGGGTCATCAACAGGATTAACATAAACATCATAAGGAGCATATTTATCTATATCATATTGATTAAGATTATATGATTGTCCAGCAATACGACTAAATAAATGACCACGACCCCGGTCACTAATAGAAGTGCCGGGGTTGTAATCAACTAAAGTAGGAGGCTGTATAGCCCCCTTTTTAGTTTTAGGATTATATTCAGGATTAGGTGTTTTATTACCACCTTGTAGAAACTTTAATACATCCATATTAATATAGATTATTAGTTAATTCATCATAGTAATATTGAATAACATAAGGGTCTGAACTGCCACTAAGTTGAGCAAGTTTAGTAGCAACATTTTGTTGAATAGCTTTAACAGCATTTTCATCTACTGTCATTCCAGCTTTAACAGCAGTTACAGTTTGTTCCCATTGAGATAAATTATCTACAATATCAACAGCATTTTCTTTACTTACTAAACCAATAGTTTGATTATTAGTAGAATTAATTAAATTAAAACCTCCACCATTGGGTACTAATTTAAATTTATCAATTCCAGTAAATGCAGCATTATTAGTAAGAGAAATAGGTCTATTGGCATTATAGTAATTTTCTACTTTACCGGCAGCTCTCCAACTAGTATCTTGATTCCAAGATTGAATAATAGAACTATCAATAGCACCACTACCTACAAGTAAAGTAATAGGTTCTCTTTTAAGTTTACCTTCTGTATCATAGTAACCTGCAATATTAATTTGAACTCCAACATCACCAGTTTTTGGGTCACGAACAATAGTAGGAGTAATTTCATTTTCTTTAGCACTTCTAAGATATGCAGTATAAGCTTTTCTATCTTCAGAAGTCATAGATTCAAATGCTCCATTCTCACTAGTAATATAAGCTTCACCTTGAGTTAAATCAATACCGCTACGAATAGCCATCATAGCTTGTTCTTCTTTATTTTTCTTATAAGCAGAAAGTTTACTAGCTTCTTCAGGATTAGCGTTCATCATAAAATTAATTTCAGCTAATTCTGGAGTTAAAGCACTAATACCAATAGTAGAAGAAGTTATTTGACCACCATCAAGAACAGCATCATTTTTAGATTTAAGAGAATCAACATAATCAATTAAACCAATATAAGGTTCTTTATTACCTGTTGGTAATCCAGCATGATGTTCTTCACCATTAGAATCAACTCTAACAAACTTATCACCATATCCAAAGAATCTAGTCTTAGCAGAATTAAGAAAAGCATTTAAAGGATTTCTAGTATCTTCAGCTTCTTTAACAGCTTTACCAAAACTATAAATAGATTTATGATAATCTTTAGGTAATTCAGCATATCTATAACCATTACCATCAGAACCAAATCTTACTCCAAGACTAGCAGCTTTTTTCTCTCCTCCAATAGCATTAATAAATGAATTATAAACATCATCATTATTAAAGTATTGTCTAATAGCAGAACTATCTCCAAATATTTGATTAACATATTTGCTATATCTATCTGAATATTTATTACTAGGTAAATCGCTTAAACTAATAATTGAATTATATGTATCAAATCCATCAATACTATCTTCAGATTTACCAACTTTAAGACTATTAATATATTCTTGATTATCAATAATATCATTAAGATAACTTAAAGCATAAGCTCTATCAGACGGATTAGTAATATTAGTCATAATACTAGTTCTAATATCATCTGGATTAGCAGTACTTAAATTAATATTAATATCAGGATTATATTTACTAAGCAATCCAGCTATTGATTGTCTATTGCTAGTAATTTCAGCTTGAGCTTGAGCAGGCATAAAATTATCAATACGAACAGGAGTGCCTTTATAAGTTAAATTATCAATAGCTTGTTTTCTTTGAGCACTACTTCCAGAACCAGCTTGTTTAGATAAAGCTAATTGAGCTTTCCATGCTTCACCATAAGTAGTATTACTATCTTGATTATAAAAAGTTGCAGCATTATAGAAAGGGTCAATACGTTTAGCAAGATATTGTTCAGGAGTAAGTAAAATACCATTTTTATCTGTTATATCAGGATTACTACCATTTTGGTCATATTTCCATTTAGCAATCTTATAATCTTGTTCAAGACTAGCTTTAGCTCCAGGAGTATTTTCAATGACAGCTTTAACAGCTTCAGCAAGTTTAGCTTTACTTAATCTTTGCCAATCACCTTTAGTATGAGAATAAATCTCTCCTGTAACAGATTTAGTAATATTATCAGTAACTTTGCCATTAGCATCAAGCCATCTTGTTTGACTACCACCACCTTGTTCTTTAGCAGCCCATTGAAGTGCTTGATTAAGTATCTGATTCATAGGAATTTCAGAAACTTCTTTATCAATAGGAGTCCATTTACTTCCACCAATAACATTACCATTCTTATCAGTTATATCTTGATAATTATACTTATTAACTGTACGATAATAATTCTTATAATCTTCAGATAAATCAGTACGTTTATCAAGATTATCCATATAAGCCTTATAATCTTGTTGAGCACGCAAACGACCAATCATTCCCGGACTTGAAGTTATATCTCCATAAGTTCCAACTATATCATCAAGACTAGAATAAGCATTGCCATATTGCATATTTTCGGTAAGAGCATTACGAACTTTATTAAGTTGTTCTTGACGCCAAGCATCTTCGGCTTCATTTAAATCTAATTGAGCAAGTTGAGCATTAATTTGAGATTTAGTTTGAATAGCTTGTTGATGACCTTGTTCAAGAGTATTATAAGTTCTAGCTAAGACATTTAAGTCAATAGGATTAACTTGTTGTCTAAAAGTAGGAGTATAAAAGTTTATCGGCATGATTGTTTTCCTCCAAGTTTTCTACGTTTACGAATAATAAATTCATCATAATCAACTCCAGCATCTCGCATAATTCTATCATCTACATTAGGAGCAGATGCTCTCATAGCACCAATAGTATTATTTAAAGCTTTACGATTTTCATATCTACTAATCATATCTTGAATACCAGCATTAATTCCACTAAATAAATTATTAATATTAGTTACTTTAGCTTCTCTAATACCATTATCAAATGCTGCTTTTCTATCTATATATTGATTGTATTGTTGAGCATTAAATTGACGAACACTTTGCTGATTACGTCTATCTTGATTAATAAGATTAGTTTCTATATTTTCTTTATTACCATAAAGTTCATTAGCAGCTTGACCAGCAGCATTACGAACTCGTTGCTTACGAGCTAAACTAACACGACTACTAGCAGTATTAGAATCAATATCACGATAAGCCTCAAATTTATCTTCTCTAATTCTATCAAGTTGAGGATTAATATTATATTTAGTTTTAAGTTTACTAGCACTAATAAGAGTAGGTTGACTTGGACCTCTCATTTTATTAATAGCTCTTCTACTAGCAAAATAACTAGCTAAACTACCAGCCACATTACTACCTAGTCCAATCCAATCAGCAGTAGTAAGATTTTTAAATTTACCTTGACCTTTACCATCAGAAGATGTAGTTCCTTTAGCAAGTGTACTAGTAGAAACAGGTAAAGTAGTTAGAATATTAGCTTCTACTTTAGGTAGATTACGATTATAAACAGCAATAGGAGGAGTTTTAGTAGGAACAGATTGAGTTGATTGACTTGACTTACTACGTCCTCCACGGGGGGTCTTCCCGTTAGATTTAGTTTCAGATAAACTTGGAATATTAGTATTATTTGTACTAATACCTCTATTATTTCCATGACTCCAACCAGCTCTAACTAAACCACTAGTAATACCAGCACCATCTTCAAATAAAGGAAGTCTACGTTCTGCATAATATTGAGGACGACGATTTCCATTATCAATATTAGGTTTATTAGTATTAGTATTTACATTATTATTTTTAGACCATTTTCCATTTCTAAAAGTATAATCACTTCCAATAATAGTTTCTCCTCTAGCAGATTTATTAATAGGATAAGCAGAAGTTCTATTAATAGTTCTATTAGTTATAGGAACATAAGCTCTAATTTTTTCATCATATTCCCAAGTTTTTCCATGACGATTAATACGATTTCCACCAACAGCAAATTTATCGCGTAGACCCCCCGTAGAGGATGGAGAATGAATTAATCCATTCTTAATATTACCATTAATACTAACAACTAATCCAGCATTACCTTTCTTTCTAAGTTCTGGATATTTATTATAAACTTTAGCTTTAACATCATTTCTACCATGTAATCCAGCTAATCTTAAAGCGTCAATAGCATCGGCTTTAGTAGGAATAGGATAACTTCTATGTCCTCCAGCAAAATCTTTTTTAGCTACACTAGGATAAGGTTTCTTTTTAGAACCATAATCTTTATCTCTACTTAAACCACCCATAGCTTTTATAGTACCGTCATCATTAATTTTATTTCTATCTTTAAAATCTTCTTGAGCTTTAAATACTTTATTTGGATTAGCTCCACCCATAACTAATTTAGCAGGACTAATTCCATTAATAATTGGTTGAGCAGAATAAACTTTAAGTTCATTTCCATTAGTTTCAACTACTTCACCATCTTCTACTTCAATACCAGTTTTATCACTAGGACCAATATCAATACCACCTTGACTATGTTTTCTTCCATTCATATAAAAGAAATTATTACCAAGAGGTTGAGCAATACCACCAGCAACTACATTTGGTATTTTACCACCAACAGCATATTGTTTTTGAGGAAGATTTCTTCCATTACTTCTAGGAGTTTGAATAATATTAAATGGAAATGTTGGTCCAAGTTCATCATCACTAGGTAGAGATTCTTTATTAAAATCTTTAACATAATTAATAAATCTACCAGCAGTATTATTCATTAATTTTTCTCTATTATCTTTAGACACCAAATTGTTTACAACATTATAGAGAAATTCATTACCAAGTCTTATTAAACCAGTAGATTTAGCAACTTTATCATAAGCTCCACCAAGTGGAGGAATACCATTTTGAATAAATCTTCCATTACGAGTAACATTACCTCTAAATGTACTAGGTAAATTACTTATATGAATAACTTTATCTTTTCTAGGCATTTTATATAATATAATGAGAAATTGTAATTTGATTGATTTTAAGGCTCTCTGCTGAACGATAGCCTATCAGTCGATTAATAGTTCATACCTATATATAATAATTCAACAGAGAGCAAAAGATTAGCGTTTATGACCGCCACAGCGATATACATTTAGCCTATCTCGATATACTGATTGAGGCATAACAGATGGCTGAACAGTACCATTAGTAATCCATTCAGGACGTTCAAGACCAGTTTTAGGAGCACTATAACTAGCTTGGTCAGCTTGTTTAACTTGAATTGGTTGTTGTCCTTTACTTCCAAACATACCACCAATTAAACTTCCAGCAGCACCAATAGCAGCACCAATCCATGCTTTTCTACGTCCACCACATTTATATTTATTAATAAAACTAGAACGTTGATACATAGTCATTGGATTAGTCATTTTATCAGAAGTAATATTAAGTTGATGTTGGCCAGCTTGAAGTTGTTTACGTTGCTCAGCTTCTTGAGCAATACGTTTATTTTCATTAATTTGTTGATTAGCAGAAATACCTTGACCTATTGCAGTACCTAATTCACCAAGTCCTTGAACTCCTGTAATAGAACTAGCAAGATTACCTAAACCGGGAAGAGCATCAGCAAATTCAGTACCGAAACCAGCTTTACGTCGAACTCTACCACCACATTTAAGAGTAAGCTTATCATTATATTGACCAACATAATCTTGATTAGCATAAGCACTAGTTAAAGCTTGAGCATTTTGTAAAGCATCTTTATGGTCTTGTGCAGCTTGAGCTTCAGCTTGAGCTTTTTCTTGAGCTTTCTTTTGTTTATTACCTTTAATTATACCACCAGCAATACTAGCAGCTGCACCAATAATAGCACCAATAAAAGCTTTTTGTCTTTGTCTATCTCTATACTGTATCATAATTTTCTAAATTGAGTTTGAGCACATTCAAGACTTTCAAATTCAATGCGCTTATTATCTGAATTATTAAATATGAAACGAACTACAAAATAATTACCATATACTCTACGAAGTTTATCACTTACTGTATTAGGATGTTCTTTAATTGCATTACGGAAATAATTAAAGTTATATTGAGTAAGTTCATACCAAGGTTTTTTATACTTATTAAATTCATTAAGTTTATCAATATTAATATCTATATCATCAGTATCATTATCTTCATTAAATATACGAAGTATATCTCCAGCATAAGGATGTTCTCTTAAATCAACAGGATTATTAATATTATCACTATAAATAGGAATATATATCTTACGTACTTTATATTTAATAAATTCAAGAAATTTAATAAGTTCATAAGATTCATTAACTATAATATCAATATAACTATTATGAACTAATATAGGTTCATCGCCAACTTCTTGTTTAGATACTAAATATAGACTTCTACTATCATCACCCATGTGAGTATTAAATCTACCATAATTATATTCATGAGTAAATACATGAAGAGGACAATTAAGTCTATCATCATTATGTTCAGTTTGAAAATAACATTTAGTTTTAGTAGACCAAGCATTATTAAAATAATAATCATGTAAACTAATAAAACTACCTACTTTATAATTAAAACTAATAACTTCATTATGTGATTCTATAATAGATTCTTTAGTATTAGGATTAATATTATCATAAGTATAATCAAATTTAATTAGAATACGATTATTAAATTTATCATGAGCAAATCTAACTTTATTAGGATGATATTTATCTAACCATAATTTAATATATTCATCCATTATTTTAAGTTGACCATCATCAAATTGATAAAGTTTATGAAAATCATCATTATAAAAAATATAACCAAATTCTCCAACTATATATGCTAAATCATCTTGCAGTCCACCATAGCCTTTATCACTAGTAAAGACTTCTTTATAATCAACTTCAAAAGCATCAGGTTGATATAATTGAACATTTTCATCTCTAGTTTTAAGTGCAGCACTTATATCAAACATAAACATACTATGTTGAGTATGAACTAAAAGATAATATCCAATTCCAACTAAATTAGTTATACTTCCTTTATTTTCAGTAATATTTTTATAACCTTCAATAGGAAATATTCGCCAAGCGTTAACTTCACTTTCATCTTGAATAACATTACTACGTCTTATAGTTTTATCAAAACGAGTAATATTAATAATATCATTACGATATTGAGTTAACAATTTAGGAACATATTGGTCAACATTTCCAATCGGGTCTTTAAATAAATCAACACTATTCTTAGGTTCTACAAATGTACCAAAAGCAACACTTTTCTTATCAGTTTCTTCTTTAATACTAAAAGCTATCTTACTAGGTTCATTATTAAAACATTTACTTTCAAAAAATTTATCACTATAAAGAGGAAATTGAATATAAACATTAAATGGAATATCAAACCAACATGGTTCATCACCACTATAATAATATTGATTATTAGTAGGAGTATATAATTTATAATTACCTTCATTCATTATAACTCCATTATCATTATAAATAAGAACACCATCGTAAGTCATTCTACCATTATATCCATGTTCGATAGAATAAGTTCCACCATTATAACAAACATCATTAAGTCTTACAAGTTCTTTTTCTTTGCTAGTATAAATATTTTTAGTACAATTAAGAATTGTTGCAAGAAACATAGTTTCAGCGTCAAGTAGCAATTCCTTATAATCGTCCATTTCAAGAGCAGTTCCTTTTCCAGCTCTACTATCAGTAACACTATCAGCAACTACTAATTTATAATTATTAATAGGTTTATATTCATTTCTACTAATAACACCTATAACTGGCATATTATAACTATAAGGATAAGTAGTATTAACTACCATATCAACTACATCATGTTTTTCTTTATAAGGTTCGAATTTACATTTACCATCAATACGAATAATATTAAAATCATATTTAATACTATCATCAATATCAAATCGACCACTATATAGATAACATTTATCACTAGTAAAATTATTCGCTACAAAACCGGGTTTTGTACCCCAACTACCATCTTGCCAAGTAACATTACTAGCTATATTACAATAATCTTTTCTAGTTAATAATCCAGTATATCTAGTAATAGGTTCAACTTTTTCATAACTAATAAACCATCCAACATAACCTAATTCTTTAATTTGATTCCATAAAGTAGTATCAATATTAGCACGAATATAAAACTTATTAAAAGTATTATTCATATTATATATAAAACCTCTAGTATGTTCACTACCAATAGCTTCAGCATCAAATATTAAATCAGGTATTCTAAATAGTTCATCGCCATTAATATTTTCGTAATAACCAAATTTAGCTTCATTATCAATTCCCATAGCACCTATAACTTGATTACTACAAGGAGTATAACTACCACTATTTATAACTTGATAAACATATAAATCGTTATATTTATCTTTATCTTGATAATCAATAAAATAATTAGATATAAGAGTATATAGTTCATCCTTATTAGTAGCTTCAAGTTCACCAGAACTATTAAGTAATATATTAGTAGTAGGATTATTTATAGGTTCAGCAGTATAAACTACAATTTTATGATTAGCAATATATCTTTTAACATTAGAACTAATACTAGATATTGAAATATCTCCGCTAATAACAGCCCAATATGGAATATTACCATTACCTTGATTATTCCAATTAAAAGTAATTATAGTACAATGAGAACCATCATTAACAATATTATTTATATACTTATCTTTATTAGATAGTTTATATCCTCTACTAGCATCACCATATTTATCAACAAAATGAATAAAAAAGTTATATACTTCTCCGGGAATAAGAGTATCATTCTTTTTACGTTCATTAAAATCATAACTAGGTTCAATAATAGAATGAGTAATTCTCATTTTACAATTATCAATATCAAATATAATATCTCCAAATAATACTTGTCCACTAGTAAATACAGTATCTTCTGTAAATCCAGTTCCATTATAAACATAACAAGCTATTTTAACTGTACTAGGTAAAGTATAAACAGATTGATTATTTTCATATTTATAACTTGTAGGGATAATAAAACAATGACAAGCAAGATATTCTTTAAGATTATGACTACCTCTACTACCAACTTTTATTTTAGCATTATAATTAATCTTTAAATATTCATGTGCTGCAATACCTTGTATAACTGTATCATTAAATAAAGTTCTAAAAGTACGAAAAGGATATTGATTATTATTGAATACTTTATTAATATCTTTAATTTGCCAATCAGCAGTACCAGTAATTTGAAGGCTAGCCATTTTAAAATATGGGCCTTTTTCACTAACTGCATTAACAGTGGTATAATCATTATAATAAGCATTAATAGCTTTATTACGAAGTTTAATAGTAATATCTTTAACAGCTTCTTCTAATGTTTTACCATTACTTAAAGTTCTGTCATCGTTATCAGTTTTTTCATTATAATTAGCAATATATATTCTATTCTTATAATTAATGATATTACCAACATTATAATAATTATAATAGTCAGTAGTTAAATCAGCAACATTATATTCAACAAGAACATCTCTACTAAATTTAAAAATATTATTATTTAAATCATCTGTTCTAAACGCTTGAGTACTATCTTTTTTACATACAATAAAACCAAGTTGATAAAGACCAGAACGACCTCCACTAATATTTATTTCAAAAGTTTGATTACATATATCTTTAGAATCACTAAATGAATCAGTATTACCATAACAATAACCATTTGGTTCATCTTTCGGTTCATAAACATTAGTTTTTCTAAAACAAACTTTATTAATAACTTGTGGAATTATAACATCATTAAAAATAGGAAATCCAATACTATACCATTTAGTATAATTAGTTTTATCTATCTTATATCTAATAAATATAAAATAAAATCCTTTATAAGCTCCACCACTAACATAATTTAAACCACTAATAGTAGGTAAAGTTATTTGTGGAATAATAGACATTTCAGAATCAGGACGGTCAGAATCTAAATCAATATTAATAGTTTTAAGAGGAACATCAATAGAAGCATCACTTTCAGCAATAGCTATAATAAGATGATTTTTAACATTATAAGTATATGTTCCTTTAATCTTTCCACCATTATACTTCCAATTACTATTTACTCTATAACAATTATCAGCTTGTTCATTATATCTATAAATATAAGACTCATTAGAATCAGTATTAACAATAAATAAAATAAGTTCAGTACTAGTTGGAATAACACCAACTATTTTAAAATTATTAATACCATCTTCATGAATAGCATTAGCAATTACTTTACAATCTTCAAGTCCTTCTTCATTAACAATCATCCTATCATCATTACTTACTTTAACGTTCTTAGCAGCAACTAATGAATAAGGTACACAATCACCCGGATGTTTATTAAGACTAAGTTTCTTTTGTATATTCATAATTATTTAGGAAAAGTAAAGTTATAAAAGAACTCATTCCAACCACTATCATCATCACTTTGTTCATCTAATAGAATACTAGTCTTAATATCTTTCTTCATACTTTCCCATAGATAGAAAGGATTAGTTCCATATTGACTAGCAGAAAGATTAAACACAGGATGTTTATATCCTCTCATAAGCATACGAGCCATACAATAATAAGTAAGACCTTGAATTAATTTACCATTAGCAGGTATAACAGGAATCTCACAATGATAATTATCACTATATTGAGTTTCAATATCTTTATAAACAACTGTTATACAAGTATCATTAAAATTAAGTTCAATAGTATTACCTCCAATAAGAATATAATTATGATTTGACTTATCATATTCTCCACGGGGGGTCTGACAATGAGAATGAACTTCATGCTGACATCTTGGGCATTCAGTATTATTATGAACTGTATAAACAACAGGATTACATCCTACTTTACCAGTATCAATAACTTCTCTAGTTCTAGAACCATTAGGACAACAATCATCGGGCATACCAAGATAGTCTTTATTAGTAGCACGCTCCGGACTTTCGTCCTCCGCTTGACCCCCCGTAGAGGATGGAGCAGATTCAGTATCACTACATCTATATTTACTACCATCAGCTCTAGGTACTTCACAACCATTACTATCATATACTTTAAGACCGTCATCAATAAGACAACATTTACTTTTAGCTATCTTATTAATGACGGTTAGTTTCATTTTCTTATCAACTTTACGAAGAACTTTAAGTTCATTCATAGCATCAACACACCAAGCAGGAACTCTAGGAATCCAATCACTTCCATCAGGATTGAAATCATTATCAAGTTTACCAATTATATGTTCTATCGTAATCGTTTTATTATTTGCCATAATATTAGTTTTTATATCTAGTTTTATTACCATTATTATGTGCTCCACGTTCATACTTTTGTTGATTAACATTTCTAATATATTTAAATGGAGCATTAGGTTCTCGTTCAAGATAAACAAGAAGTTTACTTCTTAATCCTAATTTAAGATTAAAAATATCATCAACAGTTTTACATTCAGAATTAAGTTGCTTAGCATCTTTACCTCTAAGTTCTCTATTAATATAATTAGCATACTTAAATTTAATAGCACTATAACTATGAGTTCCGTTATTAATAAGTTGTATTTCATAAAACTCTTTATTAGTTTTATAAACTACATAAGGAATACCATCATATTTAAGTCCACGAATTTTATATATTTCTGCTTCTTCTTTATCATAAGGTTTAAGACCAGCATTAATAATTTCTTGTTTCTTAAGTCTAGTAGCGTTCCAATCAACATAAGTATCTCTAGGTTTATCTCTATATCTCCAGAAATTAATAACTAAATCACCAATTTCATATTTAAAATGATAAGCATAACCTTCAAGAACACATTTATGAACGCCATAACTATAATACCTATGAATGTATTTTTTATAATCAGAAAGACTTAATTCAGAACGTCTTGTAGCGAGTTTAAGAGCAACAATATAATCATTTGCTTTTTTAGCTAAATTACAATAACGCAAAAGTTGGAGAAGAACAATACGTTTTTCTCCAACTGTATAACTAAGTTGATTATTAATTAATTGTTCTAACTTATTAATTAATTCAACATTATCATTAAGAAATTGAAACCCATATTCATTAAGATTAATTTTTAAATCATCTTTAATAACTTGATTTTTACTTTTAATATAAGCACGACAATCAGCTTTCATCTTATTTATAAGTTCAAGTTCTTTATTATATTTTGCCATATCGTCATTAGAAGTTTCAATAAACTTTTTATAATAATGACTAATATCTATATCTTTAATCATAATTTATCTAGTTACAAAATTATCAATAGGAGTTTCATTTGTTTGACGAGGAACTTCAATAAGATTACGTTTAAATACAATCTCTTTAAGAGCTCCAATCATATCTTCAGGAATAAGAAATTCATCATCATCGTATTTAGCTTCATCATCAATAGAGTCATAATTTACATCTTTAGCTTTTTCAACAGTTTCGGTAGGAACAAGATAAGGAATTTCAAATGGAGATTCAATAATAATAGAACCTATATTTTGAAACCAATCTTTATTATTACTAAAGAAATAAATATAGCCATTAATATAATCATAAACAGGAAGATTACACATACCTGCAAGATAATGATAAAACTTAGCACTAGCTTCTTTTGCAAATGGTATTTCTATCCCAGTATATCCGGTAGTTCTAATTGATTGGAAAGGTAAGTTATTAATAAGTCTAATTGGCTTTGGAACTTCTTGTTTAGTACGTTTAATTGCAGGAAGCCCAAGAGTTTGACTATTATATAAGTCACCATCAGGAACATTAATAATAGAAACACGAATACGTTGCTGAATACCTTTATCAACATATTTATGATTTTCATAACTTTTACGAATTAGTTCATTACGACCATGAAGAATAGCATATCGAAGATTACGTCTAAGAGGAATACTATTAGGATTGCCAACAGCATGGGCAAATTCACTAATTAATTGATTAAGACTAGCCATATTAAGATTGACTTGCATTTTCTAATTGATGAACTCTTTGTTCAAGTTCATTAATCTTATTAGAATATGTTTCAACTTTAGTTTTAAGTTCATTAACTGTTTCAACTAATTCGTTATGTTTTTGTGTTATAACTTTAACATCTTGTTCAAGTTCAGTATTATTAGTATAATCAACAATAGAATTTAATAATTCAATTAATAAATTTCTATCTTTATTAGATATATCACTATTTAAAAAACATATAGTTCTAATAATATCATCTTTAAGTTTATCTTTAGTCATAATATATTATGTTTTAAGTTTAACTTTTTCTTTTCTATTTTTAGCATAAATACGCCAATCATATTTAGTAATTTTAAAATTAATAGGAAAATGATTAAGTCTATGTATAGAATAAAATAGAGTTTTATCTCTACTATCGGCATAATAAGCTTTACCATTTCTAATAAAATTAATTCTAAGTTACTGCTAAGCAGAAGCACTGTATCTAAATGTCAATCATTTTAAGAAATATAACCTTTAATATTATTATAATAAACTGTTGTAGGAGTAGTATCGAGAAATGCAAAAACAGAAAACAAATTAATTAACCAACTACTCCTAACAACAGTTCCACGTGGACTTATTTAATCAAGCTTAACTGTGGTAAAGAAGCCGACAGTAGCAAGAAAATCCGACCGAACCCAATGAGAATAAAAGCCACCAGAGCCAGCCACAGAACCGTCACTAGCGCGACCGCCAAGCAGAAGCACATGAACAGCTTTATCTGTATCTTGTCCATCATTATCTCTTTTCCAATTATAATCAGCTTTTTTATTAGTTCCAACTTTATTAGGAACAAAATAAGGACCAAATCTAAAATCAAATTCAGTAATAAAATTATTAGTATTAGCTTGGTCACCTATAAAATAACATTTATCTTGAATATTATCTATTGTAATATCAGAATGATTAACACCTTTTTTAAGAAGATAAATACTATTGTAATTTGCATTACGATTTATAATAGCTACATCTCTAATAGATGTCCATATATCACCAAAGAAATTTAGAATACCTCGATAAACAGCAGGATAAGTATTAAGATTACTACCATCTGTATTATAATTTCCTAGTTCATAATGGTCACCATTTGTACTACCATTACCAATATTATGTTCAGCAGTCCAATAAGTTTGTACAATAGGATTATTACCATTAAAAGCTGTCCATCTATCCCAATTTAAATTTGTAACACCAGCACCAAGTCCTCCTTGTTTAAATCCATCACTAGTTAAATTAGTATTTAATACAGCTTGATTATCAAAATTAGCATATTCAATATAACAAAGAGCTTGTATAGCACAATATTCAAGATAATCAATCATTGTAATCCAATCACCACGATTAGCACAAAATTCATTAGCTTTATCATAACTAATTCCAGTTCTAGGTCTACCTTGTAATTTAATAGTATAAATAGAAGAACTTTTATTTCCTCCTAAATATCTAGTATCATCAGGTTTAATACAAGCACTAAATACTTCTTCTTTACCATCTTCTCTAGTTCTAGTCATAGTTTTAGTATGACTTATAATAAAAGGATGAATTCTAGTAAATGTTCCATCAATATTAAAATCGCTTATCCAAAGTTGATATTTAGTACCAGTATCTTTAACACATATATAAAATTCTGGAACTCTTACCCCAACATCGCCATCACTTCCATCAAGAGGAGGAACAAGACCATTTTCAAGAGGTTTAGCCCAACCCGTAGGATTAAGGAAATAACTGATTTTCTTTTCATTATAGACACAACCTTTAAGTCTATTTTGAATAGGAAGTTCTCTATGAAATTTAGCATTACCAATTCTAATTATATCATTATTATCTTTAGTCCATTCAATACCATAAGCAGCATTTTCAAAAGTAGGAATAAATGCAGTAGAACCCCAAGCTGGATTACCTTGTTCATTAATAATCAAACTATCTCCTTTAGATACTCCATCTAAATTAGGAAGATGTTTAAGTCCTTCTGCAAGTTCATTTAGTATATGCTTGTTAAATCTTAACAAGCCATTATACATTTCTACTAAATTAAAATTCATGTTAAGCTTGTTCTAGAGCATCAACTCGACTATCAAGAGAATTAATATTACTAGTATTTCGATTAACTTGAGTTACAAGTCCTTGAAGAGCAGCAATTATAGCATCGTTCTTAGTATCATTACTAGCTTTCATATCATTAACGGCAGCAATTAAAGCATTAAACTTACCTTGTAATGCACTACTCATATTCTTTATATTTGTATCAATAGTAGTAAGTTTATCACTAATAGTAGCTAAATCAGAATGAACTAAATCAAATTTTTCAGTAAGAAGAGTTTGAGTTTCATCTGATTCACTTTTATGTTGATTTTCAAATTCATCAAATTCAGCTTTAACCATTTCATGCAATTCAGTAATCTTTTGACTAATCTCATCAAGATTAACTATAACATTATTTTCTCCAAGCTCATCATGTTCTTTATTACCAGAAATACTAAGTTTAAGATTATTAATAAGTTTATTAATAGCATCTAACTTATAATTAACTCTTTTATCATCTTCCATATCTTTAGAATTTAGTTTGTTACAAATATAAATTATATTATTAATAACAAGTAGTTTAACAATATTATTAACATTTTTTAATTAAGCAGTTTTAGAACTATTAATACCTAGATATTTAGTCCAAGTATAATGTTTACGTTCACTAATATAATTAAGATTATCATCATTAATATAAGCTTCTTCTTCAAAACTTACATCTTTATAAGCATCATGTTGTTTAATATGAAATAATCTTATAATAAGATATTCAACACTATACCATATATAGAAAAAGATATATAACATCTCTTTCATTTGTTCTGTATGAATAGCTTCATGGTTAAGTTCTTTATTACTTAATTCTCCTTTAGTAAATATAATACCAAAAAGATTAATAGCTTTATAACCATTAAAAGGAAAATGTTTAGTCTTAATAACTCTCATAACTTTACTATTTTAAAATTTAATATTGTAAATATTTATGTACGTTCATAGAGCCACTTTTTAGGCTCATAACAAGACTTTCATTAAATCATGTATAGTTAATCAGCTAGGCTTAAAACTAGCCAAATTTGGCAAGCTATACTCCCCGTAGAGGATGGAGCAGGCTTGAATCAGTTAGTCAAACCTAGCTAATCAATCTCATACAATCTTAACCAATAGTATTATCAATATCTTTATAGCCAATTCCAAGTTTCTTTAGAATAGGACTAACAACCCAACTCCAAAACACAGGAGCAAGAACAGCACTATTAACAAGCATAATAGTATTATCATATCCAGATGCAATATAAATCATAGCCATAGCAGCAATACTTATAACTAACACACATCGTTTTTGCCAAGTAGGAACTTTATTATCACCATTAAAGTAATCAATAACTTTAATAATAATATAAGTTAGAACATTAACAATAAACATAAATCCAAAATCAAAATTACTAAGGATTCCATCTACAATTACATCAATAAATTTGTCCATACTAAAATTTAGATAAATAAAAAAGGGAACTATCCGAAGATAATTCCCTTTTACAGTTTTACAATAATGATTAGTTATTCATGTGAAAATATTCCCACACTTTGTCACCATCAAAATCTACATCTTTAAACCAAAATGTAATAGCACTTTCAAACACTTTATTATCTATATTACCACCAAACCATTCTTCAAACAATTTAGCATAATCATGATATTGAGCATTAATTGCAACATAAACATCACAAGGTTCAACATCATTAGGTAATACTTCTTTATAGCGTTCACAAATCTCATGAGCTTTATTCATATCATATTTTTCACCAATATATTTCTTATTGTCTTTAACATGATACATTTGTTCTACAACTTCTTTAGCTTCATACTCATCAAAATGATAGCCATCGTCATTATATCCATCGCTCATAAGCATAGTTAAAATCTTTTCTTCTCGGTCATTTTTATTAGTAGAGCGACCATAAGTATCGTAAGTATCATAGCCAATACGATTTTTCATGCCACCTCTACCACCACGACCACCTCGTCCTCCACGTGCATCAAGAAATTCACGAAATTCATCAAGAATATTTTGATTACCGCCACGACGATTACCAACATGGTAAGGTTGAATGTAAGGCATTTCTCTCATAATATTACTTTGTTTTTAAACTGATTAATGATTCTTTTAAAATTTCTAAATCAGTTTGATTAAGAGCAACAATTTTATTCACATAAGGAACTTCAAGAGATATAATACCTTTAGAAATATTACCGCCACCAATAAAAGGTATATCAAAATTAAAATTATCAATATTATTAATAACTTCCATTTCTTCATCAAATATACCTTCAATATCAATCATACCATCTTTATCTGCAATAGGCTTCAAGAACTTATCAAAACTATTAATATTATTAGTAATCGCTCTTTTAGCCAAAGGAATTAAAAGTCTTATAGCTGGAGAACTTTCACCCATAGATACTAATTGTTTAATAATATAATCTTTAATAACCTCTTTAACATTACCAATTTCAACCATAATATTACTTCTTTAAAAATTCTTCATAAGTTAAATTAGGATTAGTTTTACTAGCTTCTTTAAAAGCTTTAAACAATTCCATTTCTTTGTTAGTAACTTCAACAATTTTACTTTTAAGTAACTTAACAAGCTTAAGTTGTTCTTCAAGTAAATGTTTACCATCTTCACTAGCTTCGATTTTTCCTTTAACTAAATTAAGAACTTCTGCTTGAACCATACTTTGTAAAGCATTATAGTTATTTACATAATCTTGGTTACTAAGAAGCATATTTTGTTGTTCTTGTGTAAGTGGTGCAATTTCAGCATCAATAGCATCCCAAATTCCTTGAGTTATAACTTGCTGATTTTGAATTGTACCATTATTTGCATTAGGGATAGCATTACGACGATAAGCTTCATTAATTGCTTGTTTTTGACTTTGAAGAAAAGCAATTTGTTCATCAATGCTATTAGTCATTTTTTCACTAGGATATAGCAAAGGGTCACTACTACCTAGTATGAATTGATTAACAGGTATCATATCTCTTTCAATTTTATATTCTTAATCAAACTTAGTAATATTACTGAGCCGGAGTTCCGCTAGCAGGTTGAGTAAAACCACATGGCAAACATCCATAAGCATTACGTCCAACTAGACCAGTAACAGTAGGTTCATTTGGAAGAGTAACTACACCATAGATAACATTACAAGTCTTTCTATCAGTATAGTTGATACCAGCCGTAAACATCTTTTCCATTTCGCATTGGATAAGTTTATCTTGATAAGGACGAATAGCTTTAGTAACAGCCAATTCAGCTTTCAAATCAGATAACTCTTTACGGATATCATCATCAGCATCACGAGTATATTTGTAAAGATTAAAATGGTCAGTGTTATTTTTCTCAATAAGAGCATCAGTACGATTACGTCCATCAATATAAACACCAAACAGTTCACTATTCAATCGTTCTCTATCTTCAAAACGTTGATTCTGTTGAGTCAAAGCCCATTGATAAAGACCACCTTGAAGAGCTAAAGTATCTTCACAAGATTTTTCCCATGCTTGAAAAGCAGTAGGAGCACCGCTTCCACTACCAGCAGTAGCACCAAGTACGTTAATATTAGTAGAGCCATCACCTAACATTCCACCACCAGCGCCACCTAAAATACTAGCACCAGCAGAACGACGATTACCAAACAAAGCCCAAGCACCAAGTGCAGTACCGATAATACCAAGAGTTAAACCTGCATTAGCCTTACCGTTTACATCACGACGATTACCACCGTCATAATTCATTCCAGCACCATTATAGCCCTCTGGAACAACTTTCACTTTTTCAATTACTTGCATAATAAATTAAGGTTTAAGTTAAAAAAATAGATTAATACTTGTAGTTTGAACTACATAATCTATAGCACTTAAACCGTTATCTTTGTTTGGTCATTAACATTATTTTAACTTTCAATAGGACTATATATTGTCAATTCACCAATTTTGTTAAGTTTAGTATATTTTATTTCACCTATTGAAGTCTTACCATCATCAGCTTCACCACCTTGTGTACCAACATAACATTGAATAGTTTGTTGTCCTCTAAATTCAGAATTACCTGCAACAAAACCAAATATAAATTTATAGTTATCAGTATAATTATCATTATAAACAGTGTTATCTTCATTTAACAAAACTGTATGATATTCATAACTATAATTATCATCACTAGTTATATTAAGAGTTGGCTTATCAAGAGTTAAAGGAGTACCAGTTGTATTGACTTGATTATTCCAAACTTTATATTTATCATTAGGTTTATTTTCATACCAACAATAACCGTCACGATGAATATAACCACTACCATGACGAATTATTTTAATATTATCTAAACCAATAGTTTTATCATTAACAGGATTAATTCTAAAATATTTTACTTCATTATTAGATTTAGTAACTCTTTTAATAACTTCACCATACCAACATTCTTTATAACCACCATGTCCATCAGGCATATTAATAGTTCCATCAGCCAAAGGAAAAATAAACATTCCTCTATTATCAACATCAATTTCATGATTCTTTAATTGCCAAGCATGAACAATAACTCCACCTTTATAAGCAGTACATTCAACAGTAACATGACCTCTACTCAAACTTCCAAACCAATTAGCACAAAGATTCATTTTCATTATATCAGGCATTTTATCTTCAAGGTCAATCATAGATTCAATATTAAACATAACACATTCAGCACCTGAGTCAGTATTATCGCCACCCCAATATAGATAAGGAATTTGACTTGAATCCCAAGACCAACCAACAGCTACATAATTTAAACTATTAATAGGAGAATTAACATAATATGATTTAGTATCCAAATCTCGACCATCATCACTACCCCAAATGTATCTAAGTTGGACACTAGTAAAATCACTAAAATGAATAACAGAAGTAGGCCAAATATGATTAACACCATCATAAACATGAGCAATATTACTTTGACCTACTGTTCGTTTCTTAAGAGGTTTAGCAATTCCTCCTTCACGTCCAAGAGTTAAACTCATTATTCATCAATAATATTATAAGTCATTCCAGCAACCGGGGTAATAGTTGCATATTGGGTAGAAGTACCTGTCCAAATAGGAAGACTTAATTTATTATTATTTGCACTAGGCATAGTCATATTAACTCCACATCCATCGTTAATAGCTTTTTGAATCTTATCAAGATTAACACTATTAGTAATAGTTTGATTTATTTCTTCTTTAAAGTTATTAAATGTATCATTAGTAACATATCCATTAAGCAAATTATTAACTTCTTCTTTATTATAAGTTTCAGACTTAGTATAATAATTTTTAAGTAAGTTATTAATTTCTTGTTTAGTATAACTATCAAATGAAGAAGTATCTCCCATTACTCTCCATTCATTACCATTCCAATAACAAATCTTTCCATTACGATATTCAATCTGACCTTTAGCCCAATTATTACAAGTTACATTAGGAAGATATTCAGACTCTTCACCAACCATACCTGTAAGTTTACATTTATTTAAATTAATAGTACCATTCTCAATAATACCACCTTCAAATACAAGTTCACAACCAACAGGCATTGTAATAGTTTTACCACTTAAATCAAAAGCATAACGAATAATATAACGAGTATTTTCTTCGTTAACCATATCTTGAGTAAGAACAGCTTTATAATTAAGATAAATATTATTTTTAACTTGAACTAAAGTTTCTTCATTAAAATAATATTTAATATTATCTACTGAATTAACATATATAATACCAAGTCTTGGACGTTCATCAGAAAGACAAGTATTATAAATATTATAATCTTCACTATTTCCATAAACAGGAGTGTTGACCCCCCGTAGAGGATGAACTCTATCAGTAGGTTCTACAATAGTCCACCTAGTATAATAATTATAAAATCCAACTTCATCATGAACAGTCTTAACTCTAAGAACAAATAATTTATGATATGTATCATAATAAATACCAGCAGTATTACCTAAATCTGTTTTAATAACTTCATACTTATCAGTATTAAGAATTATTTGACCATATTGTTCACAATAAGTATCATCAAGAAAACCATCAAATAAAAGCTGTTCTGCATTACTTGCATCATCCTCCACGGGGAGTAAAACCTTGCGAACTATTTTATATCCTTTACCACTTTTATATTCAGGCTCATAAGGTCTATCTTTAAGACTAAGACGATTAACATTACAACAACCCGGACTTAATCTTATAGTAATATCTTCTTCATCGGGATAATTAATAATATTAACTTTACCATTTCCTGCAATCATTTGTTTAAGAGCTTCATTAAGCATATCCCAATCAATAGTACCATCAGCAATAGGAATTTTAGCTCCACTTTCTTCAAGATATTTCTCACTAAGAATTTTAGTCCAATTGTCATCAGAAACCCAACTAGTTTCAACTCCAGCTTGAAGATTACTACCTATATAACTTTCAGTTACAGATAGATTATGTTCAGCATCATAATAACTAATAGTAAGACTATTACGTCTAAAAATAGCAGGAACAGCTTTACGAGTATTAACTCTAGTTCCTTGATATGGAATCCATAGATGATTAAATCTAGAAAGAACAACAGTTAAATTATTGTTTGTATCTTTGTCAAGAATATTTTGAAGATAAGTAATAGGAAATACTTTATCATAACTATTCTGACCCAGCTTTTCATATAGTTGTTTATTATTCATAATTATGTGATTAATTTAAATAACTTTAATAAGTAAATAAACAATATAAGCATTAATAATATTGTTATGTTAAATAGTATTTTCATCATGGTTCAATTAAAACTCTTACATTAAATACCGTACTATTAGAAGTCATAGTAAATTGACATAATATAGTAAATGAAGAAGTAGTTGTATTAGCAGTAACAGTAATAATATTATTACTATTAGATACAGAAACGTTATTTGAAGGTGTACTAACACTACTTAAAGTACAAGTATATTTATTACTACTTCCAATTTTATCTTCAAACCAAAATTGCAATTTACCAGCATTCATTATAGCAGTATTAGTAGGAATATATACATAAACACCAATAGGAGTTTTCTTAATATCATTATAACTTGCTTCTCCTTTATATATTGAATCTACATTTTGACTATCTAAATAAATAGGTAATGCAACATTTTGACTAGTAAAATAATCATTTTTAATAACAAGTCTACCAAGTACAGGATTTGCTCTTTGTGTTCCTTTTGTAATAACATTATTATTTAACCAATTCCATTCAATTTTATATTCTCTTGCAGTATTAGAATCATTTGTAGAAAGTTTAAATGTTATTATAATCATGCTAGCATAATTGAAAGCATTTGCAACAGATACATCACAATTAACTTTATTTGTTACATTTATATGTTCCGGATTATAATATACAGTTTCTGTACCACCAGAACCAGCAACACCATTCCAAGTCCAAGGTTGAGTTGTATATAACCTATAATAAACACTTATAGATATAGTATTAGCATCAGCAACTGTATCAATTTCATTAGTATAAGGATAACCTGTAAAATCTAATCCACTTCCATCAGGATTAGTATCATAATACTTAGTATGATATACTTTAGCACCATAAGATTTAGAACCAGCGGATTGTGTAATATTAATAGATTTACTAACTCCATTATAAGTTGCAGTAACAGTTGTACTTCTACTTGTTGTAGTAGTTCTATTATCATAAGTAAGTTTACTTCCACTAGTAGTACCATTTAATGTACCATCTCCAGATTTACTTAAAGTTGGACTACCATTTTCAGTTTCAGGAAAATTCTGTCCAACTCCATTCCAAGTATATTGTCTACTACGAACAGCGCTACAAGTAATAGTAGAACTACCGCCAGCAGCAGCAATATTAGTAGGACTAGCAGATATACTTACTGACCATCCAGACCAATTACCATAAACTTTGCTACCTGCTCTTTGTTCAATATCACAAAAATCAATAGCACCATTATAATTTGCAGTAACTCTAGTTCTTCTAACACTTGTACTAGTATTATTACTATAACTTAAAGTATTACCACTTAAAGTTCCACCACCGCTTCCTACACTAAGACTTGGAGTAGCATTTTCTGTTTCAGTTCCGCCTGAGCCTGCAACGCCATTCCAAGTCCAAGTACGAGAACGAGAAGCACCATAATTAATAGTAACAGAACCACCTGATGCTGCAACAGTATAACTACTAGCGTTACAATATACAGACCAATTAGACCAACTTCCATACGATTTACTACCAGCAGATTGACTAATAGTTATATCTTTAGTTATACTATCTATTGTTGCTCTAA
>ERZ779974.37-NODE-37-length-74248-cov-4.85615_pt1 | contig 74248 bp, 52 predicted proteins | sample MGYA00511026_ERZ779974 | MGnify/ENA primary metagenome ERZ779974 (study PRJEB29588, sample SAMEA2153010) | human gut metagenome | biome: human gut; feature: human-associated habitat; material: faeces | place: Denmark | collected 2008/2010 ... | reverse complement strand
TTTATATTTGCCTTGATTAAACTTGAATATTATGGAACAACAAGCCAATTATATCCGTCGTATCGAGATACACGGACTATGGGAACGCTTTAATATAGGATGGGATTTGCGTCCCGATGTGAACATCCTCTCCGGCATCAACGGAGTGGGGAAGACTACCATTCTGAACCGTTCGGTGGGATACCTCGAAGAACTTTCCGGTGAAATGAAAAGTGACGAGAAGAACGGTGTGCGTCTCTTTTTCGACAATCCCCAGGCAACCTATATTCCTTATGACGTCATCCGAAGCTACGACCGTCCCCTGATTATGGGTGACTTCACAGCCCGCATGGCCGACAAGAATGTAAAGTCTGAACTGGACTGGCAACTCTATCTCTTGCAACGCCGTTACCTCGATTATCAGGTCAACATTGGTAATAAGATGATTGAAATGCTTTCCAGCACTGATGAAGAAGAACGTCGTAAGGCAGCCACATTGTCTGTAGCTAAACGTCGTTTTCAGGATATGATTGACGAACTGTTCAGCTATACACGCAAAAAGATAGACCGGAAACGGAACGATATCGCTTTCTATCAGGATGGCGAACTATTATTCCCTTATAAACTGTCGTCCGGTGAAAAGCAAATGCTGGTTATCCTGTTGACCGTACTCGTGCAGGACAACAGCCATTGTGTATTGTTTATGGATGAGCCGGAAGCCTCCCTTCATATAGAATGGCAGCAGAAACTGATTGCTATGATACGTGAACTGAATCCGAATGTGCAGATTATCCTGACTACCCATTCGCCTGCCGTCATTATGGAAGGCTGGCTGGATGCCGTGACAGAAGTAAGCGATATATCTACCACCGTAGGGCACAAGCTCGACAAGGATTCTCCCAACTGTAATTTGTAATTCGTAACCTGTAATTGAACAAATGGCAACTTCACTACGAGATAATCTGACTTCTTCTTATTTCAATGCCGCCCATAAGCTTTATCCGAAGAAAGCCCGCCGACGTATCATCGCTTACGTAGAAAGCTATGACGACATCGCTTTCTGGCGCACATTGCTTGAAGAGTTTGAAGACGACGAACACTATTTCCAAGTGATGCTTCCTTCGGCCACCTCTCTGGCAAAAGGAAAAAAGATGGTACTCATGAACACGCTGAATACTGCCGAATTGGGGAGAAGTCTGATTGCCTGTGTGGACAGTGACTATGATTTCCTGTTGCAGGGAGCTACCAATACTTCCCGTAAAATCAACCGGAACAGGTATATTTTTCAGACTTATACCTATGCTATTGAAAACTATCATTGTTTTGCCGAAAGCCTTCACGAAGTATGTGTGCAGGCTACGTTGAATGACCGTTCCATTTTAGATTTCAACTTCTACCTGAAGAAGTATTCTGAAATAGTATATCCGCTTTTCCTCTGGAACGTATGGTTCTATCGCCAACGGGATACTTACACTTTCCCCATGTACGATTTCCATACTTATACTTCTTTGCGCGAGATTAATCTCCGGCATCCGGAAAAGAGCTTGGAATCCCTTCAACAACGGGTTAATCAGAAGTTGGCAGAGTTGAAAAGGAAATTCCCCCATAACATCAATCAGGTGAATGGATTGCGGACTGAATTTAAAGAGCTGGGCTTGGTGCCGGAAACTACTTACTTGTATATGCAGGGACACCATGTGATGGATAATGTGGTAATGAAACTACTGATTCCGGTCTGCACCGTATTGCGCCGTGAACGGGAACAGGAAATCAAGCGGTTGGCCGAACACAATGAACAGTTCAGAAACGAACTGACTTGTTATCAGAACAGCCAGGTGAACGTAGAAATCATGCTCAAGAAGAATGTAGCCTACAAAAGACTCTTCCATTATGATTGGCTACGGCAGGATATCAGTGAATATTTGGAAGAAGGAAAGAATAAAGAAGAAAAGAAACAGAGATCATAAATAAAAGAAAAACTAAAAAAGAGAGAGACGATTGCTTATGAAAGAAGTAAAAGAAGTGGTTGATACAGTGAGTGTGGCATTAGCAAACGGGCAACCGGAAGAAGCAGGTAATGTAGTGATGCAAGAGGTGAATCATGCTTTGCTCTCGATGGGAGTGGATGAAGCTATGGCTGATAAGATTGATAACTTTATCATTTTATTGTTTATTATTGGAATAGCATTATTGGCTAATCTGATTTGCCGCAAGATTATTCTGCGTACCGTGGCTAAATTGGTGAGACAGACAAAAGCTACTTGGGATGATATTGTATTTAATGATAAAGTAATGGTGAACATCAGCAGGATGGTGGCGCCTATATTGATTTATATATCTATTCCTATTGCCTTCCCCGAACATGCAGACTCTGCTTTGCTTGATTTTCTTCGAAGACTTTGCATGATTTATATCCTTGCAGTCTTTCTTCGCTTCGTCAGTGCTTTGTTCACGGCTGTGTATCTGGTATATAGCGCGCGTGAACAATATAAAGACAAACCTTTGAAGGGGCTTTTGCAGACAGCGCAAGTCATTCTCTTCTTTATAGGAGCTATCATCATTATCAGTATTCTGATAAAGCAAAGTCCGGTAGTGTTGCTGACCGGATTGGGAGCTTCCGCTGCGGTTCTGATGTTGGTTTTCAAGGACAGTATCATGGGATTTGTCTCCGGCATCCAGCTTTCCGCCAATAATATGCTGAAGGTGGGCGATTGGATCACGATGCCGAAATACGGTGCGGACGGTACGGTGATAGAAGTAACATTGAATACCGTAAAAATACGTAACTTCGATAATACCATCACTACCATTCCTCCTTATCTATTGATTAGTGATTCTTTCCAAAACTGGCAGGGAATGCAGGAATCCGGCGGACGTCGTGTGAAACGTTCCATCAATATAGACATGACCAGTGTGCATTTCTGTACACCGGAGATGTTGGCAAAATACCGGAAGATACAACTGTTGAAAGACTATGTGGATGAAACGGAAAAGGTAGTGGAAGAATATAATAAGGAACATCATATCGACAACTCTGTGTTAGTGAATGGACGCCGGCAAACAAACTTGGGAGTTTTCCGGGCCTATCTGACTAACTATCTGAAGAGTCTGCCTACCGTCAACCAAGACCTGACCTGTATGGTACGTCAGCTTCAGTCTACTGAAACCGGTATCCCATTGGAACTTTATTTTTTTTCTGCCAATAAAGTATGGGTTGCCTACGAAGGCATACAGGCAGATGTTTTCGATCATGTGCTTGCCATTATTCCCGAATTCGACTTGCGTGTCTTCCAAAACCCGTCGGGGGCAGACCTGCATCGGATAGGGGTAAAGATAGAAAACTAATCAAACGATAAAACGCTTATAAATTGTAATTACTATGACTACACCGTTATCCAACCAGATTATCCGTGAAATCACTCCTTTGTCAGATAAGGATTGCTTTTACATTGCGGAACGTTATAAAACGGAATTCACTTATCCTATACACAACCACTCCGAGTTTGAATTGAACTTCACCGAAAAGGCTGCCGGAGTAAGGCGGATTGTAGGAGACTCTTCCGAAGTGATAGGTGATTATGATTTGGTATTGATAACAGGAAAAGATTTGGAACACGTCTGGGAACAGAACGACTGCCATTCGAAAGAGATACGGGAGATTACGATTCAGTTTTCTTCCGATCTTTTCTTCAAGAGCTTTATCAATAAGAATCAGTTCGACTCTATCCGCCGGATGCTGGATAAAGCACAAAAAGGGCTTTGTTTCCCGATGTCTGCCATACTCAAAATATATCCGTTGCTGGATACGCTTGCTTCCGAGAAGCAAGGATTTTATGCGGTCATTAAGTTTATGACGATCCTGTATGAACTTTCTCTCTTTGAAGAAGAAGCGCGTACCTTGTCCAGTTCGTCTTTTGCCAAGATAGATATTCATTCGGACAGCCGGCGTGTGCAGAAAGTGCAGGAGTACATCAATACACATTATCAGGAAGAAATACGCCTGGGGCAGTTGGCCGATATGGTGGGGATGACGGATGTGTCATTCAGCCGCTTCTTCAAACTGCGTACAGGCAAGAATCTTTCCGATTATATCATTGATATTCGGCTGGGCTTTGCTTCCCGGTTGCTGGTAGATTCTACCATGTCAATAGCCGAGATTTGTTATGAGTGCGGTTTTAATAACCTTTCCAATTTCAACCGGATCTTCAAGAAGAAAAAGAGTTGTTCGCCCAAAGAGTTTCGTGAGAACTACCGGAAGAAAAAGAAACTGATTTAGTGTATTCATCCTTATGAACTAATTCGCCGAATACGGAGAATTAGGTTTCGATATGCATAAAATTAATCGTCTGACGGTTGTTATCTGACAGTTGTCAGACGAAAGTTCAACAGTAGTCAGACGATTAATTTTATGCATAATGAGAGATAAAAGAGTGAAGTTCCGGTCTTAAATTTGCTTATAAACAAGTTAAACTAATAGCGTAAGTGATTGATAATACGTTTGTAACATCTTGTCATCATCTTGCAACGACTCTTTCAATAGATTGTATTTATTTCGTCTTATAGTTGTAATGCTCACCCTCTATCTTTGCCGACGTAATTAAAACGTAGAGCAAAGTTAGATGAAAAAACTATTTCTTATCCGATTTTCAGTGGCGGCCTTCTTTTGCCTGTTGTGTGTACTTCCTGCATTGGCTGCCAATATCAAGATTAAAGGAGCTGTGAAAGACAAACTATCCAAGGAACCTTTGATAGGAGCTACGATACGTTTGCTCGGAACTCAAGCCGGAGCAGTGACCGATATGGAGGGCAATTTCGAATTGAACAGTATGGGCATTCTGGAAGGTATGTATGATATTGAGATTAAATATGTAGGCTACAAAACAGAAGTGCGCCATAAAGTGCGTGTAGAGAATGGAAAACAGGTGATACTGAATCTGGAGTTGGAAACCGATGCACAGGAACTTGCCGATGTGGTGGTTGTAGCTAAGAAGAATAGGGAAAATGAGAATATGCTGTTGCTCGAACAGCAAAAAGCAGTCATTGCCGTACAATCTGTTGGTGTCAGGGAGCTTTCCCGCAAGGGTGTTTCGGATGCAGAAGGTGCTGTGACGAAAGTTGCCGGAGTGTCTAAACAAGACGGAGTGAAAAATGTCTTTGTCCGTGGATTGGGAGACCGGTACAATGCAACTACTTTTAATGGATTTGCTCTTCCTTCCGAAGACCCGGAATATAAGAATATCTCTCTTGATTTCTTCGGTACGGACATTATTCAGTCCGTAGGCGTAAATAAAGCATTCAACGCGGGAGGCAGCAGCGATGTCGGAGGGGCAACCATTGATATCGTATCCAAAGAACTCATTGGTAGCGGTAATCTGGGATTCGGCATTTCCGGTGGCTTGAATACACAAACGGTAGCAGCCGATTTTCTGAAACAGGATGGAGTGAACTTCATGGGCTTTGCTAATCGCACCGAACCTGCCGATGAAAACTCATGGAACTTCAGAAATAAGTTAGACCCTTCCGCTCAACATTTGCAAATCAACCGGAGTTACAGTATTTCCGGAGGTAAACGATTCTATGTCGGAAAAGACAAAAATCCACTTTCTTTCTTCCTGACTGCCGGACATACGACGGACTATCAGTATACGGATGAAATCATACGTAATACAACTACCGGCGGTACGGTCTACAAAGATATGAATGGAAAGAAGTATGCGGAGAATATCAGTCAGCTGGCACTTGCCAATGTGGATTTCGATATGCAGAATCGTCATCACATCAGTTATAATGCCAATACCCAGTCGGTGGGCGATTACAACGGTAAGAACTCGATTTTTAGTGACGACTATGAAAACCTCGGATTCACCCGTCGCCAACAAACGAATGATAATATGCTGATCGTTAATCAACTGATGACTAACTGGGGATTGACCAAATCATTAAGTCTCGATGCAGGTGCTTCCTATAATATGGTGAAAGGGTATGAACCGGATCGTCGTATCAATAACCTGACTAAAGCGGAAGACGGCTATACGTTGCTAAGGGGCAACTCACAACAGCGCTATTTCTCAACTTTAGATGAAGACGACTTGAATGTAAAAGCAGGCTTGGTCTATCGTCTGAAAGATAATATAGACGAAATTTCGAATATCCGTTTCGGATATACAGGCCGATTCGTAGATGATAACTTCAAAGCTACGGAGTATAACCTGACCGTAGGACATGTTTCTACCATCCCTTCTTTGGACGACTTCTCGCTTGACGATTATTATAATCAGGAAAACTTTGCTTCCGACTGGTTCAAGATACAAAAGAACTTAGATGAATATACCGTGAAAAAGAATATCCATTCCGCTTATGCCGAGGCTACCTACCAGTTTACTCCCCGTTGGATTGTGAATCTGGGAATGAAATACGACAAGGTAGATATTGAAGTGGATTACAATGTGAATCGTGGAGGTTCTAAAGGAAACAATACCATCCAAAAAGATTATTTCCTGCCCAGCTTGAATCTCAAATACAATCTGAATGATAAAAACTCGCTTCGTCTGGGAGCTAGTAAAACATATACGCTTCCGCAGGCAAAGGAAATATCTCCTTACCGTTATGTCGGCGTGAACTTCAACAGTCAGGGGAATCCCAATCTGAAACCTTCGGATCATTATAACCTTGATCTGAAGTGGGACTTTAATCCCACTCCGACCGAGTTGATTTCTCTCACAGCTTTCTATAAATTGATTAAGAATCCGATATCCCGCATCGAAGTGGCAAGTGCCGGAGGTTATCTTTCTTATGAGAATATAGCGGATAAGGCAACCGTGGCAGGAGTGGAGATAGAAATACGTAAGAATCTGTTTGTCCGTCCGGTGAGTAATGCTGCGCACGGAATGAATAAACTCTCTTTGGGATTGAATGGCTCTTATATCTACACGAATGCAAAAATGCCTTTGGCAACGGTTACCACTGGCTCGCAACTGGAAGGAGCTGCACCGTGGATTGTCAATTTCGATCTCTCGCATAACTTCACGAAAGGAGAACGCAGTTTTGTCAATACATTGGTACTTAATTATGTGAGTGATAAGATATATACCATTGGCACGCAGGGTTATCAGGATGTGATGGAGCAGGGAGTACTGATACTGGATTTTGTGTCCCAAGCCAAACTGAACAAGCATCTTTCCCTTAACCTGAAAGCCCGCAACCTGCTGAATCCCTCTTATAAGTTAAGCCGCAAAGCGAACGAAAACGGGGAAAAGGTGATACTGAATGATTATAAGAAAGGAATAAATATAAGCCTGGGAGTGTCGTGTACATTCTAAGCCGGGTGATGAAATAAGATTATTAACTAATAATGAAAGCAAAATGAAAAGATTGTTTGTGAACTTTATGACGTTTGCCGTTATGGCAACAGCACTTACATTGACTGCATGTAGCAGTGATAGTGACGGGGACGGTGATGGTAACGGAGATGGTGGAAACAACGGTGGGACCGGTAGTTCTATTGTTGTGGGCGAAAATATCCTGTCCGGCACGCTGACCGGAGAACAGACACTGAAAGCTAAGGAATATATTCTGAACGGAACGGTAGTCATTGAAAATGGAGGCCGTCTGAATATCCCTGCCGGAACAACGATTAAGGCTCGCGAAGGTTTCAGCAGTTATCTGCTGGTAGCACAGGGCGGTAAACTTTATGCTGACGGTACAGCTGATAAACCGATTGTTTTCACTGCCAATTCAACAACCCCTACATCCGGCTATTGGGGAGGAATCATTATCAATGGTAAAGCTCCGATTTCCGGTTCGAACGCCAATAAGAGTGATACAGGTCTGACGGAAATCGACAACAACTATAAATACGGTGGTAATGTCGATAATGACAATTCCGGTTCACTGACTTATGTGAAAATCTGCTATGCCGGTGCCCGCTCTACTGCCGATATCGAGCACAACGGATTGACACTGAACGGTGTTGGAAACGGTACCAAGATCGAGAATATCTACATTCTTGAGAGTGCGGATGATGCCGTCGAATTCTTTGGCGGTACGGTGAATGTAACCAACCTATTGGCTGTGAACCCGGATGATGACATGTTCGACTTCACTCAAGGATATTCCGGTAAATTGAAAAACTGCTATGGTGTTTGGGAAAGCGGTTATACCAGTACGGAAGCAGATCCGCGCGGCATTGAAGCAGATGGTAACTTGGATGGCATTTATCCGGATCATTTACGTCAGTCGGACTTTGTGGTTGAAAATATGACAATCGTAAATAATGCTGCCAATACAACGGATAATGTAGACCGTATGCAAGATGTGATTAAAATCCGTCGTGGAGCAAAAGCTACGATCACCAATGCCCTTGTCAAAGGTTCAGGCGGTACAATCGATTTGATTGATATGAATGACAATAAAGGTACAGGAAATGCTGCTTCCAGCATCAGCATCACCCATACATTGAACTTTAAGAATAAGCTGAACGGTACATTGAATACATTTACCGAGCCAACTACGAATACAGGTGCAGATGCATCCCTGTTCACTTGGAGCGGATATAATTTCTCTTCCTTATAAATAAGATATAGAGTAGCAAAGTGTATCTTTTTTAATAGGAGGTATGGGAGAATTTGTAACAAACAGATTCTCCCATATTCTATTTATTTGTTTTCGTAATCTTCTTTTAGCTTTTTTATTTGCTCCTTTATGGTATCAGTGATTACCTTTTTCGTATATTTGTCAACCTATTATTTTACAACGATACAAAATATGCAAACAGACAACGAGCGATACAAAAAAATGGCTTCTCTTGCACAAATCGGATGGTGGGAAGTAGATTTAACGGCAGGATGTTATTTATGTTCCGATTATCTTTCTGATCTTTTGGGATTGGACGGCGACACCATCTCTACTTCGGATTTTCTAAACCTGATACGTGAAGATTATCGCAAGCAGATTGCTCAGGAGTTCCGGGCAAATTCTTCTATCCATAAGGACTTTTACGAACAAACTTTCCCGATTCATTCAAAATATGGTGAGGTTTGGCTGCATACCCGTCTGGCTTTTCGTGAGAAGGGTACGGGTGTTGATGGAGGTGATAAGTCCTTCGGAATAATCCAGCGCGTTGAGGCTCCCAAGGAGGAAGATCAAAGGGATGCATTAAGGCGTGTGAATGATTTGCTTTGTCGTCAGAATTTTGTTTCGCAATCGTTGCTTCGTTTCCTACGTGATGAGGCAGTAGAATCTTGTATCGCAGATATTTTAAGAGATATTCTGAATCTTTATAATGGAAAAGGTCGTGTTTATATTTTTGAATACGATGAAATTTATGCCCATCATAGTTGTATCTACGAAGTTGTTTCTGAAGGAGTATCGGCAGAGATAGACAATCTGCAGGACATGCCTGCCAGTGAGTCAAAATGGTGGAGTGAACAGATATTATCGGGCAAGCCGATTATTTTAAATACACTGGAGCAGTTATTAGAAGAGGCTCCTGATGAATATCAGATTCTTGTAGTTCAGGGAATCAAATCGTTAATGGTGACTCCTTTGATGACAGGCGACCGTAATGAAGATTTTCAATGGTTCTCCTCATTGGGAAATATTATAAATATCTGTATCGAGTTGCGTAAAACTAAGGACAAGGTAATCCGTGAACAGACTTTCCTAAATAATCTGTTTCATTTTATGCCGATGGGATATATACGTATGTCCATTATCCGTGACGAGAATAATAAACCTTGCGATTATCGGGTGACGGATGCGAATGAGGTCAGTTCAACCTTTTTCGGGCTTCCTTTGGAGTCGTATATTGGTTCTTTGGCATCTGAAAAGCATCCTGACTATCTCCAAAAACTTAATTTTCTGGAAGAGATACTGGATAGTAATTCTTATAGGGAGAAAGATGAATATTTTCCAAGAACGGAACGGTATACGCATTGGGTTATTTATTCTCCCGGAAAAGATGAAATAGTCGGTTTGTTCCTCGATTCTACAGGATCGGTACAAGCTAACCGGGCATTGGACCGTAGCGAGAAGCTCTTTCAGAACATATTTGCTAATATTCCGGCAGGAGTAGAGATCTACGATAAGGATGGCTATTTGATAGACCTGAATAATAAGGATTTGGAGATATTCGGTGTAGTGAATAAGTCGGATGTGATCGGAGTTAACTTCTTTGATAATCCGAATGTGCCGCAGAACATACGTGATCGTGTACGGAATGAAGATTTAGTAGATTTCAGACTTAATTATTCTTTTGAGCAAGCAGGAGGATATTATGAGACAAGCCGTTCTAATGTGATAGAACTATATTCGAAGGTTAGTAAACTATATGATAATGAGGGCAACTTCAGCGGATATATTTTAATAAGCATTGACAATACGGAGCGTATTGATGCAATGAACCGTATTCGTGATTTTGAGAATTTCTTCTTGATGATATCCGATTATGCAAAAGTAGGATATGCTAAATTGAATCTCTTGAACCGCAAAGGTTATGCTATAAAACAGTGGTATAAGAATTTAGGTGAGGAGGAAGATATTCCTTTGAGTGAGGTGGTAGCAGTTTATAGCCAAATGCATCCCGAAGACCGTAAGCGTTTCCTTGATTTTTATGATGGAGTCAGAGACGGAAAAAGGAGGCATTTCCAAGGGGAGATGCGTATTCGTCGTCCCGGAACGAAGAACGAATGGAATTGGGTCAGCAGTAATGTGATGGTCACCAATTATAAACCGGAAGAAAATGAAATAGAAATCATCGGTATCAATTATGACATTACAGAATTGAAGGAGACTGAAGCCGAATTGATTCAGGCACGTGATAAAGCAGAGATGATGGATCGTTTGAAAAGTGCTTTCCTTGCCAATATGAGTCATGAAATCCGTACGCCGCTGAATGCCATTGTCGGTTTCTCCGATTTGCTGGTAGAAACTGAAGAGCTGGCAGAACGTCAGGAGTATATTAAGATTGTACGTGAGAATAATGAACTTTTGTTGCAATTAATTTCAGATATACTCGATTTGTCAAAGATTGAAGCGGGTACATTTGAGTTTACTAACGGAGATGTAGATGTAAATCTGTTATGTGAGGATATTGTCCGCTCTATGGGGATGAAAGCGAAAGAAGAGGTGGAACTGGTGTTTGATGATCATCTTCCGGTTTGTCATGTCATTAGTGACCGTAACCGTATACATCAGGTGATCTCTAACTTTGTTAACAATGCAATGAAGTTTACCTCTGAAGGTAGTATTCATGTGGGATATAAACTAAAAGATGGCGAATTGGAATTCTATGTTGAAGATACAGGCATCGGTATTGAAAAAGAGCAGTTGCCACATATCTTTGAGCGTTTTGTGAAGCTTAATTCTTTTGTACACGGTACAGGATTGGGACTTTCTATCTGTCAGAGCATCGTTGAACAATTAGGTGGGCGGATTGGCGTTGATTCTGAAAAAGGAAAAGGATCAAGGTTTTGGTTTACTATTCCCGGAGTGATCGTGACGGAAGAGATGAACTGTGCCCGGTAGAGTGGTAATAAGGCAGGTGAATATCTTCCTTCCTCATTAATAAAAGCGGCTTTTATATAGAAGAAACGGTCTTGGTTTTGATGTCGATTGATACTGACATGAAACCAAGACCGTTTCTTTGGTGAAAAGGTGTAGTCCGTTTAAATTCCGAACGACAGTTTATCGATAGATTGATATACGATACTTGCAATACCCAGTCCGATGATACCCAATGTGCAAAGTGCTAGTCCCCATTTTGTGCAACGATCGCTGCGGAAAGTAGGAATCGGGTTGTCGGAAGGAGTGATGTACATTGCTTTTACAATCAATAGATAGTAATACAACGAAATCACTGTATTTACCAATGCGATGAATACCAGCAAGTGGAAACCTGCATCGAAAGCAGCCATGAAGATAAAAAACTTAGAGAAGAATCCGGCAAACGGAGGGATGCCTGCCAATGAGAACAGAGACAGAGTCATCAAGAGAGCGATTTTAGGATTCGTTTTATAAAGTCCTGCGTAATCTTCGAGCGTGAATTTCTGACTGCGTAATGCCACGATAGTGATAACGGCAAATACTCCGAGGTTGGCGGCAGCGTACACTAATACATAATATACCAATGCCGTCATGCCTTGTGCTGTGCCTCCGATAACGCCTAACATAATATATCCCGCTTGCGAAATACTGGAGAACGCCATCAAACGTTTCAGGTTTTGCTGACGGACAGCAAATATATTTGCAATAGTGATAGAAGCGATGGTTACCCAATAAAGTACTTCCTGCCAGTCATTAATCATTGGAGCGAATACTTTGATAAGGACAGCCAATAAAACAAATGCTGCCGATCCTTTTGATATAACACTCAAATAAGCGGTAACTGTACTCGGAGCGCCTTCGTAAACGTCTGCTGTCCATAAGTGGAACGGAACCAGTGACAACTTGAATGCCATTCCTGTGAAGAAGAATATAAATGCCATGATCTGTAACGGATTTCCGTCGATATGGGCAGGGAGGTCATCGAAATAAAGAGTCCCGGCAGAACCATAGATCATGGACAGACCAAACAACAGCAATGCACTGGAGAAAAGAGCTGTCAGAATGTATTTGGCACCTGCTTCGGCAGAGTTGTGACGGTATTTATCGAAGGCAATCAATGCTGCCATCGGAATAGAAGCTGTTTCAAGACCGATGAAGAACATCAGGAAATGTCCGGCGGAAATCATGAGATACATACCAAACAAGGTAGAGAGTGTAAGTACATAGAATTCTCCTTGTTTGAATGAAGTGTCTTCTCTTTTCATCCACTCGTGCGCCATCAGGAAAACAATCAGTGTACCGACATTCAGGATCGATTTAACAACTGTGTGCATCGGTACATAGTGATACATACCACCGAATGCATCGGTAGCAGTTCCCGGAATCAAGTTGATAGCCGTATGGATAGCCATCAGAATAACGGGCAACATAGTGTTCAGGCGTGCTTTCCCACTATTTTTGTGTGCATCCGGACTCATGAAGAGGTCAGCTAGAAATAGCAGCAGTAAGACAGCTATGAGCGACAGCTCTTCTCGCATATTTAGAAATTGTGAATAATCCATCTTGTTTATTTATGAATTAAGAATTATGATTTATGAGTTAGGGGATTAGTTGTGAGACAACCGGTAATACGCTTTCACCAATCATGTGGCTAACCCAGAAAGGAGCCATACCTAGTCCGGCAACGCAAACGATGAGGCAGATAACGGCTACACGTTCGTCCCAAGTTGCGTCGGTCAGTTCGAGGTGATGTTTGTTGGTGCAGGTTCCGTATAGAATCTTACCTACCAGGCGCAGGATGTAGACTGCGGTAATCACAATCGAAGAGCAGGCGATGATGGTCAGTGTGCGGTGAAATACGTCGTTGTTCTGGAAAGAGCCGACGAAGATGGTCATTTCAGCAATGAAACCGCTTAATCCCGGCAGACCGAGGTTGGCAAGACCGGCAATCACATAACATACACTAAGGAACGGCATAATTTTCATTAAACCGGCAAGTTCGCGAACGTCACGTGTGTGTGTACGTCCATATATCATACCGATCAGAGCAAAGAACAAGGCTGTCATTAATCCGTGTGAAAGCATTTGAAGGATTGCTCCTGTTGCTGCTGTCTGGTTTAGCATCAGAATGGCGAAAAGAACCAGTCCGCAGTGAGATACGGATGAATAAGCATTGATATATTTCAAGTCGGTCTGTACGCAAGCGGAGAAGGCTCCGTAGACTACAGAGATACCTGTCAGTATCAGGAATATCCAGGAAAGTTCGTTGGCTGCTTCCGGCATCAGATACATGGCGATACGGAAACATCCGTAACCTCCCAGTTTCATCAATACTCCGGCATGAAGCATGGATACGGCAGTCGGGGCAGAAGCGTGACCGTCAGGACTCCATGTGTGGAACGGGAAAAGGGCGCCCAATACACCGAAGCCGAGGAAAGTCAGCGGGAACCAGATGCATTGCTGTGCAAAAGGTATGTTGTGCAACTGTGCAATTTCGAGAAGGTTCATGGTGGTTGCTCCCGAGCCGAAATAGATTCCGAGAATACCGATCAATAGGAAAGCGGAACCGCCCATCAACATAAGGGTCAGTTTCATGGCTGCATATTCTTTACGTCCTGATCCCCATACACCAATCAGCAGGTACATCGGTATCAACGCAATTTCATAGAACATGAACATGGTGAACAAATCGACGGATATAAAGAATCCGAATACTCCCATAGACAACAGGGTGAACCAGAGGAAATATTCTTTCGTCAGCGGTTGCAGGCGCCAGGAAGCGAATGTACCGGTGAATACGATGACAGCAGACAATAACAACATGGCTACCGAAATTCCGTCAACACCTACTGAATAAGATATGTGAAGCGGGGCATACCAAAGCGTATCTGCACGGAAAAGCATTTCTGCCGTATTTCCGGCGCTACGCTCTCCCAGATACAGGAATGTAAGTACGACGGAGGCAATCAGAAGTGCCGATGCGCCAGTAACCATAACCCCCCGGATGGCTTTGATTCCTCGTGCTGCCCAAAGTCCGGCCAGCATCAATAAGGGGATAAGTACGAATATGGATAAGAAATTCATCTTTATGATTTACTATTTAAAGATTTACTATTTACTATTTAGAGAATCAGCAGTAGGATAAGTGCCAATGCACCGCAAAGGAACACATACGCATATTGTTGTACCTGACCGCTCTGCAAACCACGAATCTCGTCGCTTGTTGTATTGGTGGCCCATGCCAGGAAGTCAAAGAATCCATCCACTACATGACGGTCGAACCATGCGATAGGAGTAGAGATGCAGCGGAAGATAATCTTATGCGTAATAAACTGGTAGATATCATCAATATAGAAGCGATTATAGGCTGCCTTGTGCAGACCTTTGAATCGTTTTGCCAACGAATCAGCAACAGGCTGTTTGGCATTCTTGTACATCCATGTAGCGATTGCAATCGAAATAATCGCAATAACAACGCTCGTAATAGCTACTGACGGATCGAGATGGATAGAATAAGATTCACCATTCGAACTGATGAAGTGTCCGAAAGGAATAAATCCTGCTCCACAAGTTACAACTGCCAGGAACATCAGCGGGAAAGTCATAGCCAACGGACTCTCATGTGGGCGGCAAGGTGCCGCTTCCAAGTTTCCGTGCGGCGTGTTATGTTCCGAATGGGAACCTGCCCGGGGCGGCTCGCTCCCCCAAAAAATACCGTAGTAAAGGCGGAACATATAGAAAGCTGTCATTGCAGCGATGACTGTCATCACCCATCCCATTACAGGGCTGTATTGGAAACAAGCAGCCAGAATTTCATCCTTCGAGAAGAAGCCCGAGAACGGAGGAATACCGGCAATAGCCAGACAAGCAATCAGGAATGTCCAGTGAGTGATCGGCATATATTTGCGTAAACCTCCCATAGCGGACATTTCATTAGAATGTACGGCATGGATAATGCTACCTGCACCGAGGAAGAGTAATGCCTTAAACATGGCATGTGTGAAAAGGTGGAACATGGAAGCCATGTAGCCCAAACCTCCTTCGTGCGGATTCATGGAAGTACAAACACCCAGAGCTACCATCATGAAGCCAATCTGTGAAATGGTAGAGAAAGCCAGTACACGTTTGATGTCTGATTGTACGCAAGCCACACTTGCCGCGTAGAATGCTGTAAATGCACCTACCCAAGCAACCATGTGCAGCGTATTCGGTGCGTATGTAATGAAAAGTGGGAACATACGTGCCACCAGATATACACCGGCAACTACCATGGTAGCCGCATGAATCAATGCGCTGACCGGAGTAGGACCTTCCATTGCATCCGGCAACCAGATATGCAACGGGAACATGGCACTTTTACCGGCACCACCGACAAACATCAGTCCGAGAGCCAACGGAAGCATAGAAGCTCCACCGCTTATCAAGGATACTGTATCCGGAGTGAAGCCGAATGTACCACCGTAATATCCGTAAATCAGGATACCGATCAGGAAGCCCAAGTCAGCAAAGCGAGTAACAATAAACGCTTTCTTGGAAGCAGCAATGGCAGCCGGTTTTGTATAATAAAAACCGATTAGCAGGTAAGAACTTACCCCCACCAGCTCCCAAAAAAGGTACATCTGGAAGATGTTGGTTGCAACGACCAATCCCAGCATAGACATGGTAAACAGGGATAGGAAAGCGTAATAGCGTTGAAAACCGACTTCTCCTTTCATGTAACCGAAAGAGTAGATATGTACCATCAGTGACACTGTAGAGATGACGATCAACATCATTACCGATATAGGATCGAGCAAGATGCCCAAATCGAAGTGTAAAGTCTCTGTAAAAGGAAGCCACGTGAAGTTGTAAGGCATCAGTGTGGCGAATGTTCCGTCTTCCAGTCGTGGAGCGGAGAAATATTGGATAGCTGTAACGTAGGATAGTACTGCTACTGCTCCCAGTATCAGCGTACCGATTGTACCCGCTGTCCGGTGGGACATCCATTTACCTCCGATTCCCAATATGAGAAAGGAGAAGAAAGGAAGAAGGAGTATTAGAATTGTTAGTTCCATACAGTTTTATTTAATTACTTGAGTTATTATTATTAATTTTTGGTCTTATAGCTGATAATCACTATACTCGGACCTTCTGTTTGGTTTCCCGGTGTGAAACTAGTTGTTCCTCGGTGAGAAACACTTTGTTTCTCGGTGTGAAACGAAGTGTTTCAAGGGATGAAACACCTTGTTCCTGGGAATGAAACAAATCACCACTTCAACTCGTCCAGGTTGCGCACCTGAATGCTTCGAAGATTACGATAAATGTTAATCATGATGGCGATAGCTATTGCAGTTTCCGCAGCCGAGATGGCGATGGAAAAGAGTGCAAAGAAATAACCCTCCATTCCCCCCGGAAAAAGGAAACGATTGAATACGGCGAAGTTGATGTCCGTAGCTAGCATTCAGCATTAACTCTACAGAAATCAGGATAGCCAGTGTATTTCGGCGGGTAAAGAATCCATAGATTCCTGCAAACATCATGATGGTAGAAACTACCAGGTAATATTCCATGTGTATCATATTCGAACTCTATTTTGATAGTTAATACTTAAAATTCCTATCTCTTACGTGCAATCATGATGCCACCGATGATACACGCCAGCAATAATATGCTGACAGCTTCGAAAGGCAATACATAACCGTATTTGTCACTACTTAATAAAGCGTTCCCGATAGCATGAATGCTAATTTCTTGCGGGGCCAAATTAGCTGTCTGCATGAAATCGTGCTTCAGTGTGATAAACAGGATAATGGCCAAACCGGCAATCATAGTGAAGAGTCCGGCTAAGACTTTACTTCGTTTTGCTTTCTCGGCCCGGTCGCCTTCTCCACTGGTCAATAGGATGGAGAATACATAAAGAACGACGATACCACCGGCATAAACCATAATCTGAACGGAACCCAGAAAGGTGTAACCCAGCAAAAAATAGATGCCGGCCGTGCCGAAGAGCACGAAGAGCAGGTAGGTGGCCGAGCGTACGATACGTTGGGTAGTCACCGTCATGATGGACATAGCAATAATAAATGCTGCCAAAAAGTAGAATACTACTGTTTCAAGTGTTGATCCCATATCTAAACTTCTTTTTTCTTTTCTATTACTTTACTACCGTCGTGGTTCAACTTCAGGACAAGTTTCGTCCGGTCGAAGACTGCATGTTCGAAGTTCTGGTCGAACGTGATGGCATCGTGCGGACAAGCATTGACACAGAGCTGGCAGAACATACAGGCACCCAAATCATATTCATAGGTTGCCAGAATTTTCTTCTTCTTTCCATCTTCTGTTTCGACGGTTTCGCTGGTCACTTTGATTGTATCGTTCGGACAGGCCATTTGACACAGTCCGCAAGCTACACAGCGATGTTCATTATTCTCATTGTGGGGCATATTCAGCGTACCACGGAAACGGTCGAACATTTTCAGCTCTTTCCGGTTTTCGGGGTATTGCTCGGTCACTTTCTTACGGAAGTATACCTTGATGCTGGTTTTCATACCCGTTGCCAGTGTACTGATGCCATGCACCAGACCACCTAAGTACGTATATTTTTTATCTTTATATTCCATAATTTACATTTATCAAAAGTGGAAGCCGAAAGCTACGCAGCATGCCATTAATAATAGATTTACCATAGAAATTGGAACCAGGTATTTCCATTCCAGATTCAAGATCTGGTCGATACGCAAGCGTGGGAAAGTCCATTTGATCCACATCAAAAGGAATACCACAAAGAATGCTTTGGCGAAGAACCAGATAAAGCCCGGAATATAATCCATTACAGTGTTAAATCCATCCAAACCAACAATGTGCAGCGGCATCCATCCTCCCAGGAAGATAGTGGCGGCAACACTGGCTACGATAAACAGATTCAAGTATTCTGCCAGATAGAAGAAACCGAAACCCATACCGGAGTATTCAGTGTGATAGCCGGCTGTCAGCTCACTTTCCGCTTCAGGAAGGTCGAACGGACCGCGGTTACATTCTGCATTTCCGGCAATCAGATAGATGATGAAAGCAATGACCGCAGGAATATGTCCCTTGAAGATGAACCAACCATTAGCTTGTCCTTCTACGATTTCAGAAAATTGCATGGTTCCCGTCAGCACTACCATTGTCATGATACTCATACCAACCGAAAGTTCATAACTGATAATCTGTGCACCACTTCGCATGGCACCAATCAAAGAGAATTTGTTGTTACTACCCCAACCGGCCAGCAAGATACCGACAACTCCAATGCTGGAAGCTGCCAACAGGAAGAACACGCCTACATTAAAGTCCAGAATCGCCGCACCTTTATTAAAAGGAATACAAGCGAAAGTCAGGAATGAAGCGATAATCACCATGAATGGAGCAAGATTGTAAAGGAAATGGTCGGCACCCTTCGGCATGAAGATTTCTTTGGTCAGCATTTTGAGCACGTCGCAGACCACTTGGATAGAACCCCATTTACCAACACGGTTCGGTCCAAGACGACACTGGAAGAAACCGCAGACCTTACGCTCCATGTAGATCAATATGATAGCCAGGATGGCATACAGTGCTACGAGGCACACGCCGACAGCTACACATTCTATAAAGATGGCTAATCCCTCCGGCATAATGGAGAGCAGTAGCTCATGTATCCAGTTTGTTACTATACTAAAGTCGAACATATATTTTTAATAATTAAGTATTATCTGTCAATATCCGGAACGACATAATCTATTGTTCCGCCAATAGCAATTAAGTCTGCAATCTTTGTTCCCCGGCAAATGGTGTCAATTGCAGCAACAAGCGGCAATCCCGTAGCACGGTAGTGCAGGCGGTAAGGCGTTTTGTCACCCTGACTTTCCAGGAAGACACCAAATTCACCACGACTTCCTTCTACTGCTGCATAGTAACTGCCTTCCGGAACACGGATGATAGGTTTCATCTTCTCCTGATAAGGTCCCTCGGGAATATTGTCTATTAATTGCTCAATGATGTTCAGACTTTCCATGATCTCATCCATACGCACCAGGTAACGGGCAAAGCAGTCACCTTCCGTATAAACGATTTCTTTGAAATCGACTTTGTCATATACACCGTATGGCATTCGTTTACGTACGTCACACGCCCATCCTGATGCACGGCCTGTACCTCCGGTACAACCGAAAGAGATGGCATCTTCACGGCTTAACACACCGACGCCTTTCATACGGCTCTGTGCGATGATGTTACCCGTGAATATATCGTGATATTCGTGGATAATTCCTCTCATATATGGAATGAACTCTTTTACTCGTTTGACGAAGTTAGGATGAAGATCAGCCTGTACACCGCCAATCGTATTGTAGTTCATAATCAGACGTCCGCCGCAAGTTTCTTCAAAGATATCGAGAATTTTCTCGCGGTCACGGAATCCATAAAAGAATGCTGTCAACGCTCCTAAGTCCATAGCAAGACAAGAGTAGAACAGCAAGTGAGAATCGATACGTTGCAACTCGTCCATTATGGTACGGATGTACTGTACGCGTTCACTGACCTCAATGCCCATGGCTTTTTCAATGCACATACACAATGCATGGCGGTTCTGATGCGCGCCCAAATAGTCCAGACGGTCTGTCAAAGCCAATGTTTGAGGGTAAGTGAGGCTTTCATTCATTTTCTCGATGCCTCGGTGGATATACCCGCAGTTCGCATCAATCTTACGAATAATTTCACCTTCCAGAGAAACACGGAAGCGCATTACACCATGGGTAGCAGGGTGTTGCGGACCGATGTTGACTACATATTCTTCTTCGCCGAACAGTTTCGTCTCTTTGTTCTTGATGGTTCCGTCCGGGTTCAGTTCTATTTCTTGAGTCGTATCAAACGTCTCTTCATTGGTCATGCACAGTGGGTTATCCTTTTCCGGATCGTTATCTTTACGCATCGGATAACCGATCCAATCGTTGCGCAGGTAGAGCCGGCGCATATCAGGATGACCGACAAAGGTGATGCCATAAAAATCAAAAACTTCACGTTCGTAGAAGTCGGCTATCTTCCAGATGTCGCTGACAGACGGAATTTCCGGTAGCTCGCGGTTGGTTGTCGCTGTTTTTAGTGCTATCCGTTCGCCTGTAATGGTAGATTCCAGATGGTAGACTACGCCTAAGCCGCGGAGTTTTTCCGGAGCGTCTTTCTCATCGGCTACTCCCCAGTCCATACCGGTGAGGCTTTCGAGAAAGTCCATCTGTTTTTCATTTCGCAAGCGCAGCATCTCGTCGTGTAACGCTGCAGGAGCTATAAATTGTATTTCTTGCATAAATCAAATTAAATTAAGAATGAAAAATTAAGAATGAAAAATCTGCCGGGATGTTGCATGCGAATTCTTCATTCATCATTCATCATTCTTCATTTCTTAAATAATCCGGTTTCTTCTCTTTTCTGTTTACTCCACCAAAGAACTTTTCTATTTTCACTTTGCGTTGCAATTGCATCATGCCATAATAGAATGCTTCAGGACGTGGCGGGCATCCGGGAATATATACATCTACCGGAAGAATCTTGTCCACTCCGTTCACTACGTGATAGGACTTCTTGAAAGGACCTCCGCTGACAGCGCATCCGCCTACGGCAACCACATACTTCGGATCGGGCATCTGGTCGTAAAGTCGTTTCAGTACCGGAGCCATTTTATTGGTGATTGTTCCGCATACCATAATCATATCAGCCTGACGTGGGCTGGCACGTGCTACCTCAAACCCAAAGCGGGCCATGTCATAACGCGCGGCACCCAGTGCCATAAATTCGATACCACAACAACTGGTTGCAAAGGTAAGCGGCCACAGTGAATTGCTGCGCCCCCAGTTGATAAAGTCGTCAAGTACTCCGAGGGCAACATTGGCTCCTCCTGCATTAAGTTCCTTGACCAACTTTTCCAATGATTCATTGTCGATAAACTCATCATACGGAATAGATTTTATTTTTGGCTTTTTGGTTATTTCCATTCCAAAGCTCCTTTCCTCCAGGCATAAGCAAGACCCAGAACTAAAATGATAAAGAAGAAGAGAACACTAATAAGTCCCTGTGGTCCCATGTCACGCATAACTACCGCCCACGGAAACAGAAAAGCTGTTTCGACATCGAACATAAGGAATAGGATGGCAAACAAGTAGTAGCCTACACGGAACTGCATCCATGATTTACCACGTGTCGGTATACCACATTCATAAGCCTCAAACTTTTGCAGGTTGTATGAACGGGGAGAGATAGCACGCGAGAGGGCTATTACTACACCGACAAAAGCAAGCGCTGTCAGTAAAACAACAACTAAAAATGTAAAATTCATAATTCAATAGCTGTTTAGATTGAATATTATATAGAAATAAGCAATTAGTCTATTCGCCCTATGGAGAATAAAACCAACTGTAATAAATGACGAGCAAAAGAGTCTACTGTACTGTAGGCTAAATGACAATCTTTCTCAACCCATATATATAATAGGAGATAGGATCGTAATAATATGTAGGAGAATGGGATGAGACAGGGTAAGGTGGACTTTGATGTTTGTAATGGTCACAGAAATAAGCGATTAACAAAAACATGCTTTTATCTGTCGGAACATGTGCGACGTCTGTATGACTCATGTCACAGGTTTGAGTCGTATAAAGATTATAAAGGCGTTCCAAAGCATCCTGAATCGGACGATCTTGTGATACATAGCATTTCTCCTGCCGATAAGTCGGGGAGGAAACTTTGCACATATCTTCCATTGCTCCGTTAGTTGCACAATGGATGAGCAAAGCCAACACTAAAAGTAGTCCGAATTTTAAGCTTTGTTTCATCTTTCTCCTTTAACGGCTGCAAATATAGAACTAATATTTATACTTTTTGCAAAGTCCGTATAGCAAAAAAGCTTTTTTTAACTCCATATCTTTTAGATTCATTTTTTAGTCAGCATGGTTTCACAAATATCATTTAGAATGGGGGAATTTCTCCATCTTCATTTGTTAAAAGATGCAATAAAAAGAATGATTTACGCTCTTTTTGGCGAATAACACAAAGAAAATACATTTTTTTGCAGATTAAGAAAGAATACATGATTATGAAACGCACACTTTGGTTTATATTTTTCCTTCTAAACTCTTTGTTTTACCTCTATGCAGATAGTGAGAATGATTCTTTGTTGAAGGTGTTAGACAAAGTGATTTCTGAACGTTTGATATATACCCAGAAAAAAGAAGCTACCATAAAAGAATTAAAGAAAAAGAAAGTTGGCCTTAATTCGTTGGAGGATATATACAATTTAAATAAAGAGATTATCCATCAATATGAGACTTTTGTCTGTGACTCGGCAGAACAATATATTCATGAGAATATTGATATAGCAAAAACGATTGGTAATAAAGAATATCTTTTGGAAGAGCAGCTCCGGTTGGCTTTTGTCTATTCTTTATCCGGTTTGTTTATTCAAGCAAATGATATTTTTAAGTCGATAAAATGTGCGGATTTACCCGATCATTTGAAAGCTTTGTATTGCTGGAATCGTATACGTTATTATGAAAATCTCATTAAATACACGGACGATGTACGGTTTTCAAACGAGTATATATCGGAAAAAGAGGCTTATCGGGATACTGTGATGAGCATCTTATTTGACCAGTCGGATGAATATAGAAAAGAAAAAGCTGTGAAGCTTCAAGATAAGGGAAGTACCAAAGAGGCTCTTCTGATTTTGACAGAGATATATGATAAACAAGAGCCGGCATCTCATGGCTATGCTATGATGGCTATGGGACTTGCCAGGGCTTATCGGTTGATTGGGAATTATGCATTGGAAGAAAAGTTTCTAATGCTGGCTGCTATGACAGATACAAAACTGGCTGTCAAAGAGAATGAGGCATTATTGACATTGGCAGTTAATTTATATCATAAAGGAGATATAGACAGGGCTTATAATTATATTAAAGTAGCATTGGACGATGCCATCTTTTATAATTCCCGCTTTAAGAATACGGTAATTGCCCGCATCCATCCGATTATAGAAAATACATACTTGATCCGGTTGGAAAAACAAAAGCAGAACCTTCGTTTCTATATATTTCTGACTAGCTTGTTTGTGGTAGCTCTTGCTATCACCCTGTATTTTACATATAAACAAACAAAAATTGTATCCCGGGCTAAACGGCATCTTAAAGCTATGAATGAGGAACTGGTCGGGCTGAATAAGAATCTCGACGAAGCTAATCTGATTAAGGAAAAGTATGTGGGGTATTTCATGAATCAATGTGCCGTTTATATTAATAAACTCGATGAGTACAGGAAGAATGTGAACAGGAAAATCAAGACCGGACAGATTGATGATTTATATAAGTCATCCTCCCGACCTTTTGAAAAGGAACTTGAAGAACTATATCATAATTTTGATAAAGCGTTCCTTAAATTGTATCCTAACTTTGTGGAAAAGTTCAATTCTTTGTTGAAACCGGAGGAGCGTTATAAACTGGAAAAGGACCAACTGAATACAGAATTACGCATATTTGCATTGATACGATTAGGAATTACCGATGTTGGACAGATTGCTGTATTTTTGCATTATTCTGTGCAGACAATCTATAATTATAAGAGTAAAGTGAAGAGAATGTCCACTCTTGATAGTAATATCTTTGAGGAGGAGGTAAAAAAGCTTGGTTCTTTGTCTCAAAAATGATTCTATCCGGTTTACCAAAACTAAAAAATGATCTTGTTATAAACTGTTGATTATTAAATGTATATATAATAATTGATCTATAAAACGTTTACTTTCCCGCCTACTTCCATTAAGAAGTAGGCTTTTTTCATCTCTATATTTGCATCACAAGATTTTTGATAACTGAATACTAATCTAAAGAAACACACAACTATGAGTTTTTCAGAATTGTATCTTATTTATTATCCCAAACTAGTTCGGTTTGCAAAAGAATTTGTGATGTCGGAAGAGGAGGCTGAGAACATAACACAAGATGTGTTTACAGACTTATGGGAAAAGAGAGAGTCTATGAATCATATTGAGAATATGAATGCTTATCTTTTCAGACTTGTGAGAAACAAATGTTTGGATTATTTAAAGCATAAAGTATTCGAGCAAAAGTATGTCGAGAATGTGAAGGCTTCTTTTGAGATTGAGTTGAATCTGAAATTACAATCTTTGGATCGTTTTGATGTATATGATATATCAGAAAGAAATCAGATGGAGAACCTGATACGGGATGCTATCAATAGTTTGCCTAAAAGATGCCGTGACATATTTTTGTTAAGCCGCATGGAAGGATTGAAGTATAGGGAAATATCCGAACGTTTGGGCATTTCGGTAAATACAGTGGAATGTCAGATGGGAATAGCACTAAAAAAGTTGAGAGCAAAACTCAATGTAACATTGGCTGCATAACTTTTTAATGATTTTATCGGTATTTTTTAGGGGTATTTATTGAGATAATCGTTCTTTGATAAAAAAGGACTGTGTATATGGAGAATTGTCTGAATAAATATTTTGCGGATGAATTTACTTCTGATGAAAAAACAGAGTTTCTCATAGAAGTGGAAAACAACGAAAGGCTGAAGGAAGAATTTATAGAAAATCAGACTTTGCTGGCACTCGTTGATTGGATATCTCCGGAATATGAAAATAATAAAGAAGTTGTCCAACATAAATTATATGAATTTATGTGTAGAATGGAGCAACACAAAGATAAATAGGTTTAGGATACCATGAATAAAATTTATATCATATTACTGACTGTTTTCTTTTGTGCAAATGTTTATTCTCAACAAGCTTATTTTGTTGATGGGTATCATGGCGGGATATATGGCCATTATCCGGTAAAGTGGAAAACTCAATTTATTGTGGATCAGCTGGCTATGCATCCGGACTGGCGGATTTGTATGGAGATAGAGCCTGGAACATGGGATACAGTCAGAGTACAGACTCCGGAGGCTTATTTGCGTTTTAAAGAGATGGCTACCAGTGACCAGGTAGAGTTTACGAACCCTACTTATGCACAGCCTTATTGCTATAATATCTCGGGAGAGAGTATAATAAGACAGTTTCAATATGGTATTGCTAAAATAAACAAACATTTTCCGGGGGTGGATTTTGTAACCTATTCGGTAGAAGAACCTTGCTTCACAAGTTGCTTGCCACAAATCCTTAAACAGTTCGGCTTTAAATATGCTGTATTGAAATGTCCCAATACCTGTTGGGGAGGGTATACTGCTGCTTATGGCGGAGAATTGGTTAATTGGGTGGGACCGGACGGGACTGCAATCTTGACCGTTCCCAGATATGCTTGTGAAAAACTAGAGCCGGGATCAACTTGGCAGACAACTGCTTGGGGAAATTCGGATGCTTATTTAAAAGATTGCCGTAATGCAGGTATCAAACACCCCGTTGGTATGTGTTTTCAGGATGCCGGATGGAAAAACGGCCCATGGCTGGGGAGTGGAAAGAACACAAAAAATAACTCTATATATATGACATGGAGAGATTACATTGAAAATGTCTCCATCGGAAAAACGGATGATAACTGGTATTTTTCACAGGAAGATATACATGTGAATCTTATGTGGGGAAGTCAGGTTTTGCAAAAAATAGCGCAAGAAGTACGTGTTTCAGAAAATAGAATTGTCATGGCAGAGAAAATGTCTGTAATGGCTTATCTGGAAAATAAATATATTTGTCGACAGGCAGATATGGATGAGGCTTGGCGTACACTGATGTTGGCACAACATCATGATTCGTGGATTGTGCCTTATAATGGACTGAATAGAAAAGGAACATGGGCTGATCAGATTAAGCGATGGACAGACAGTACCAATCATCTTGCAGATGGAATTATTGAGGCATCTATGCAGAGCTTTAATGAAAAGTTTATTCCGCAAAATAATGCTCAACAGCAATATATACGTGTTTTTAATACATTAGGAATGAGAAGAAAGGAAGTCGTAAGTGTTCTTCTGCCTACGGAATCTGAAAATGCGGATTTAAGTGTTTATGACTGGAAAGGTAAAGATATAGGTTGTTTGGTAGAAAATGAAGGTAAAGAGATAAGATTATTTTTTGAGGCAGAGATTCCTCCCTTTGGTTATTCCACGTATTGTATAAAAAAGAAAGAAGCCGGTAAGAAAGAGGCTTCGGAGAGTAGATTCGTTTTGGAAGGTAATAAGGTGAATAAACAGGAATACGTGGTTGAAAATGATATGTATAAAATTGTTTTTGACTTATCAAAGGGAGGAACCATAAAAAGCCTGATAGCTAAAAAAGAAGGGAATAAGGATTTTGCAGGTAAAACGGATAAATATGCTTTAGGGGAGTTACGAGGCTTTTTTTATGAAGAAGGTAAATTTCGTTCTTCTATAGAGACTCCGGCCAAGCTGACAGTAGTAAGGGATAATGTATATGAGCAAAAAATTAAGATAGAGGGTGAGATTGCTTCCCATCCGTTTACACAGGTAATCACTCTCACTAAAGGAACGAGACGAATCGATTTTGATTTGACGGTTGACTGGAAAAAGAATGTAGGTATTGGTGAATATAAAGAGGAACGTTGGCGTGATAATCGTCGGGCTTATTGTGACGATCGGTTTAAACTAAGTGTATTATTCCCGACTGATTTACATTCTCCCCGTGTTTATAAAAATGCACCGTTTGATGTATGCGAAAGCAAACTGACTGATACTTTCTTTGACTCTTGGGATCAAATCAAACATAATATTATACTTCATTGGGTTGACTTGGCTGAACAGGAAGGCGACTATGCTCTGGCTTTATTATCAGACCATACTACTTCTTATTCTTATGGAGAGGACTATCCGCTAGGACTGACTGCTCAATATTCGGGTGGAGGACTTTGGGGACCTGATTATAAAATAACACACCCTTTGAGGATGAAGTATGCAATTATACCTCATCGTGGCAAATGGGACAAAGCATCAATCGCAGATGATAGCGATTGTTGGAATGAACCATTGCTGCATTCTTGCTATCCAGTGGCGAAACCGGAATCGAAATCATTTATTGATTTACAGAATACTGGTTATCAAGTGAGTGCTCTTCAAATGAAAGATGGAAAGGTACTATTGCGCCTGTTCAATTCTGAAGGAGACGAAAGATTACAAAAGGTTACCATTGACATGCCATTATCCGGAGTGGAGGAAGTTGATTTGAATGGACAATGTATCGAAAGAAAGAAGATAAAAACACGTGCAGGTAAATCGGAAATGACGATTTCAATGCCTCGTTTTGGTATTAAGACTTTCGTTCTTAGTTTGACTTAAAATAATTAGATTATTGTTATGTATAAAGCGACTGCTAATCTTTTAATTGTTTGCTTTTTGTGTTGGATGACGGGTTGCTCATCAACCCATACCGTATCGGAAGATTTGGTTCCGACTGATTATGTAAACCCGTTTATTGGTGCCAGTACTAGTGTAGGGGCTGCCGGTGTTTATCACGGATTAGGTAAAACTTTTCCCGGAGCTACGACTCCGTATGGTATGGTACAGGTTAGTCCTAATACAATAACGGGAGGTGATAACGGTTCCGGATACAGTGATGAACATAAGACAATCGAAGGATTTGCTTTTACCCAGATGAGTGGTGTGGGATGGTTTGGTGATTTGGGCAATTTTCTTGTGATGCCTACAACTGGTGAATTATATAAAGTGGCAGGTAAAGAGAATAATGATAGTATAAAAGGATATCGTTCGGCTTATAACAAAGCCACTGAAACGGCTAAGGCCGGATATTATTCGGTAGAATTGACTGATTATCATATCAAAGTAGAAAGTAGTGCGACACCGCACTGTGGAATTTTACATTTTACTTATCCTTCTAGTGACCAATCGCGTATTCAGATTGATTTAGCTCGTAGAGTAGGGGGAACATCTACTTCACAGTATATTAAAGTTGTAGATGATTACACTATTCAAGGATGGATGAAGTGTACACCTGATGGTGGTGGATGGGGTAATGGTGAAGGAAAAGCCGATTATACCGTTTATTATTATGCACAATTTAGTAAACCTTTGACTAATTATGGCTTTTGGAGTGCAGATATTCCCGAACATTGGGTTCGGAAACGTGATGAAGTAGTGAGTATTCCTTATTTGACTCGTGTATCACAAGCTCCGGTTATAAAAGACAAGAAAGAACTGACGGGTAAACATCTGGGCTTTTTTACTGAATTTCCAACGAAGGAGGGAGAGACTGTAGAGATGAAAGTTGGTATCTCTTTTGTTGATATGGAGGGTGCTGCAAATAACTTTGAACAAGAAATAGCCTCTAAAAATTTTGGACAAGTAAAGCAGGAAGCTACTGAATTGTGGAATAAAGAACTTAATCGTGTCCGGATATCCGGTGGTACGGATGATGAAAAAACGATATTCTATACTGCCATGTATCATACGATGATTGATCCTCGTATCTATACAGATGTAGACGGACGTTATGTAGGCGGTGATTATAAAATACATACGGCTGACAGCACTTTTACAAAACGTACTATATTCAGTGGATGGGATGTATTTCGTAGTCAGTTTCCTTTGCAGACTATAATTAATCCGCGTTTAGTAAGTGATGAACTGAACTCATTGATTACTATGGCAGATCAGAGTGGGCGCGAATACTATGAACGTTGGGAATTGCTGAATTCCTATTCCGGCTGTATGTTGGGAAATCCTGCTTTGTCTGTTTTGGCGGATGCTTATATCAAAGGGATTCGTACGTATGATGTAGAGAAAGCATATCGTTATGCCATTAACACATCCCGTCGTTTTGGTAATGATTCATTGGGGTATGCTCCGGAACCATTGAGTATTTCAACCACTTTGGAGTATGCTTATACTGATTGGTGTATATCTCAATTAGCGAAAGCTATGGGGAAAGAAGACGATGCCAAATGTTTCTATGAAAAGGGACAGGCATATCATCATATTTTTGATAAAGAAAAGGGGTGGTTCCGTCCCCGTAAAGCAGATGGAACATGGGTAGAATGGCCGGAGAATGCACGTCTTAAAGAATGGTATGGGTGTATAGAAGCAAACTCTTATCAGCAAGGTTGGTTTGTACCTCACGATGTTCCGGGAATGGTGAATTTGATGGGTGGTAAGGAGAAAGTTATTGCGGATTTAACAGATTTCTTTAATAAAACTCCTTCTAATATGCTGTGGAATGAATATTATAACCATGCGAATGAACCTGTGCACTTCGTTCCTTTTTTGTTCAATCAGCTTGAAGTTCCCTGGTATACTCAAAAATGGACACGCTATACATGTGAAAAGGCTTATGCAAACAAAGTTGAAGGAATTGTTGGCAATGAAGATGTAGGTCAGATGTCGGCGTGGTATGTGTTGGCTGCTTCCGGTATTCATCCTTCCTGTCCGGGAAATACACGTATGGAGATTACAAGTCCGGTTTTTGATAAAGTAGAGTTCAATCTTGATCCCAGCTATTATACTGGTAAGAAATTCACGGTGATAGCTCATAATAACAGCATAAATAACGTCTATATACAAAAAGCCTTGTTGAACGGTCAGGAATACAATAAATGTTATCTTGATTTTGCGGACATTGTAGCCGGAGGTACATTGGAGCTGTTTATGGGTGATAAACCTAATGTTGAGTGGGGACTTTGATTGAATAACATACTCTAAAACAAATTGTTACTTTAAAATCTTGATAGTATGATGAATAAACTTGGGCTTATCATTGTATCGGTTATATTGGCTCTAATCCAGACAGGGTGTGCAGAGCAGAGTACATGGATGTCTTTGAACAGCTCTAATCCTCGGATTATCTGGGAAGTGAAACCCCAGGCAGATTTAGAGAACATAACCGGAGAGCAGATTTCTACTCCGGAATTTAAAATGTCCGATTACGTTAAAGGTGTGGTTCCCGGAACTGTTTTTACTGCTTATGTTGAAGCAGGAATCGTTCCAGATCCTAATTATGCCGATAATATTTATAAAGTAGACGAAACGTTTTATAACCGTCCTTTCTGGTATCGTACGGAATTCGAACTCCCGTCTTCTTATTCGGAGGGGAAGCGGGTATGGCTTCATTTCGACAATACGAACCGCTTTGCCGATTTCTATTTTAATGGCGAGAAGATATCAGGAACAAAAACATCTACTAAAGATGTAAGCGGTCACATGTTACGTTCGAAGTTTGATGTAACTAATCTGATAAAGAAATCCGGTAAGAATGTGATAGCTGTTCTGATTACCGATGCCGATCAGAAAAAGACGCGTAAGGCTAAAGACCCGTATGGAGTTGCGTGTAGCCCCAGTTATCTGGCTGGTGCCGGTTGGGACTGGATGCCATACGTTCCGGGACGTCTGGCTGGTATCACAGGCAATGCCTATCTTGTGGTAACGGGAGATGTAGTGATGGAAGATCCTTGGGTACGTTCAGAGTTACCGACCTTGCAGAAAGCAGAGCTTTCTGTCTCAACAGATATTAGAAATGCTTCTTCTTCCCCCAAAGATGTCGTTGTATCCGGAGTGATTCAGCCGGGGAATATTTCTTTCTCTAAAGACATTCGGGTAGAAGGAGGAACAACAGCCAGACTATCTATTAACAAAGATGACATAGCGCAATTGGTCGTTGACCATCCGAAACTTTGGTGGCCGAATGGTTATGGTGATCCCAATCTTTATACTTGTAAGCTGACTTGTTCTGTAGATGGAAAAGTGTCGGATGTAAAAGAAATGACATTCGGTATCAAGAAGTATGAGTATAAAATGGTCGATAATGTAGTGGGATATCCTGTTCTTACATTCTTTATCAACGGACAGAAGATCTATCTGAAAGGTGGAAACTGGGGAATGAGCGAATATCTGCTTCGATGTCAGGGTAAAGAGTATGAAACGAAAATCAGACTTCATAAGGAAATGAATTACAATATGATCCGTCTATGGACAGGGTGTGTTACTGATGATGAGTTTTATGATTATTGTGATAAATATGGGATTATGGTATGGAATGATTTTTGGTTATATGTAGCATACAATGACGTGGCGCAACCGGAAGCATTTAAAGCGAATGCCCTTGATAAAGTCAGACGTCTTAGAAACCATCCTTCTATTGCTATTTGGTGTGGAGCAAATGAAACGCATCCGGCACCTGATTTGGATAATTACCTGCGTGAAATGATTGCGAAGGAGGACAATAATGACCGTATGTATAAGTCTTGCTCCAATCAGGATGGATTGTCCGGAAGTGGTTGGTGGGGAAATCAACCTCCAAGACACCATTTTGAAACTTCAGGCAGTAATCTGGCATTTAATACACCGGCTTATCCATACGGTATTGATCACGGTTACGGTATGCGTACAGAAATAGGAACGGCCACTTTCCCCACATTTGAAAGCATCAAAGAGTTTATCCCGCAAAAAGACTGGTGGCCTCTGCCTACTGATGAGCAGTTGAAGAATGATGATGACAATGTATGGAACAAACATTTCTTCGGTAAGGAAGCGTCTAATGCCAACCCGGTTAATTATAAGAATTCAGTGAACACACAGTACGGAGAATCATCCGGATTGGAAGAATTCTGCGAGAAAGCGCAAATGCTGAATATCGAAGTGATGAAAGGTATGTATGAGGCTTGGAACGATAAGATGTGGAATGATGCAGCCGGACTTCTGATCTGGATGAGCCATCCGGCTTATCCCTCGTTTGTATGGCAGACTTATGACTATTATTACGATCCTACAGGTGCTTATTGGGGAGCAAAAAAGGCTTGTGAACCTTTACATATCCAATGGAATGCTTCCAATAACAATATAAAAGTAATAAATACTACAGCAAAGGACTTGAAAGGTGCAATAGCTAAAGCTGCAATTTACAACTTGAATGGAAAAGAAGTGCCTGCATACGGACAGGCAAAACAGGTCGATGTGGCAGCCAGCAACATTGCAGAAGCATTTTCTTTGAACTTTAACCCTTTCAATCTGGCTTATGGAAAGAAGGCTGTAGCTTCTTCTTCAACAGGTGCCTCTAAAAGTGCTTCAATGGTTACTGACGGAGGAGCGGGAAGTCGTTGGGAAAGTGCATACAGTGATCCTCAATGGATATACATTGATCTTGGTAAAGAAGAAAAGATAGAAAAGGCTATTTTGAAATGGGAGGCAGCTTGTGCTAAGAAATACGAACTGCAAGTATCGAATGATGCGCAAGAATGGAAAACCGTTTATGCCAACAAAGATGGAAGAGGTGGTACTGAACAGATTGAATTGGAACCTGTTACAGCACGTTATGTGAAATTGGCAGGCATCAGCCGTGCCACACAGTTTGGATATTCATTGTTCGAATTCGAAATCTACGGTGAGAAACCAAAAGAGATAGAAGAACTGACTCCGCTTCATTTTATCAAGTTGGAACTGACAGATGTCAAAGGTAATCTAATCTCTGAAAACTTCTATTGGCGGAATGGTGTGAATGATCTTGATTATACATTGCTGAATACACTTCCAGAGGCCGATTTGTCTTGCCGATTGGTGGATAAATCGATGTCTGACGGAAAGATGAAGATCGCTGTAAAGAACAATTCCGGGACTGTGGCTTTTGCTAATCGGGTGAGGCTTGTTAATAAGGCTACGCAAAAAAGAATACTTCCAATAATTATGTCCGATAATTATGCGACGTTGATGCCTGGTGAAGAAAAGGTTATCACTATGGAGGCAACTCCCGAACTGTTGAAAGGAGGCGTAAGTGTATTGGTGAAACAGTATGGGAAAGCAGAGAAGAACAAGCTGGATATAGCAGATTGATTGTTGTACGGTTATCTTTATGGTTTGATTAAAAGAATAAAGAAAATGGCTAATAGACTAAAAATGAGGATACTCTTGTTGTTATCTTTAGTTTATATAAATTGCGATTACTTACAGGCACAAACAACAATACCCCGGTTTGAAGAAGGGGAACGTGTGGTATTTGTAGGAAACAGCATTACTCACGGCGGACATTATCATTCATTTATCTGGTTGTATTACATGACTCGTTTCCCGGATAAACCGATTACTATCATGAATGCCGGAATTGGTGGAGAGAGTGCGTGGGATATGAAGGATCGTTTGGACTATGATGTTTTCAACAGGAAACCAACTTATGTGACTCTAACTTTCGGTATGAACGATACCGGTTATGATATTTACATGAAAGATAATGCAAAAGAACTGTCAGAACAACGGATTGCAAAGTCATTGGAAAGCTATCGGGAAATAGAAGAACGCTTACTGGCTAAAAATAAAATAAAGAAAGTATTGATTGGTGGTTCTCCTTATGATGAGACTTCCAAGTTTAATAATTTTATATTGCGTAATAAGAATAACGCCATTTTAAAAATAATAGATGCCCAACGTACATCGGCTAAAAAGAATGGCTGGGGTTTTGTTGATTTTAACCAACCGATGCGTGAGATAAGCAGAAAAGAGCAGGAGGCAGATTCTACATTTACATTCTGCAGGATAGATAGAATTCATCCGGATAATGACGGACAGATGGTTATGGTCTATTTGTTTCTGAAAGCACAGGGACTGGCTGGGGATGAAGTGTCATCAGTATCTATTGATGCATATCATTCATCTGTAATAACCCATAAGAACTGCAAGATTTCAAAACTGAAAAAGAACGGAGCTGATCTGACTTTTGATTATCTGGCGTATGCTCTTCCTTATCCGCTGGATTCAATTTCTAGAAGTGGCTGGGGAAATAAAAGGTCACAACGCGATGCAATGCAGTTGGTTCCATTTATGGAAGAGTTTAATCAGGAACGTTTTCAGGTAACAAACTTAGAGAAAGGAATGTATCGGTTAACTATAGACAATCAGTTTATTGACAATCTCTCATCCGAAAAGTTGGCGAATGGTGTGAATTTGGCAGATTACCCAAATACTCCCCAATATCAACAAGCTGCGAAAATCATGTATCTGAATGAAGAACGGTTTGAAGTGGAGAAACGTTTTAGAGAATACTTGTGGACCGAATATTCATTCCTGAAAAAAGAAGGATTGTTGTTTGCAGACGATCAGAAGGCTATTGATAAGCTAAAAGAGTACTTACCTAAAGATGGGTTTCTCAGGATGAGCTACGACTGGTATATAAAAGCGATGAACCCCGAAATACGGGAGGTTTGGAGTAATTATATGAAGAATCTTGTTGGAACAATTTATAAAATCAATAAACCTGTCATTCATAAAGTGAGGCTGACAAGAGTTGAATAATAATAGAAGATGAATAGAATGAAACGATTGTTATGTTTAGGTTTGATTTGTTATTTCTGTTGTCTGTCGATGATAGTATATGGAAATGAGAATACTTCGCCTTTCTATTTGGCGGAATTAAAATGTGAGAATCTTATTGATCCTTTGGGGATTGATAATGTGACTCCTCACTTCAGTTGGAAGTTAAAGGGGGACGGCTGGAAAGGCGGGCAAACTTATTATGAAATACAGGTAGCTTCGGATAGTATTCTGTTGGTGCAGGATAAAGCTGATTTATGGAATACCGGAAAATTGAAATCCAAAACTTCGGTTATGGTACCTTATCAGGGAAAGGCTTTAACTTCTCGTTCTTTGTGTTATTGGCGGGTACGCGTTTGGGATGCTAAAAAACAAGCTTCATCATGGAGTCCTGTTGCCCGTTTTGGAGTTGGCATCTTGGATCAGTCACAGATGAAAGGAGAATATATAGGGGCTTCTGTTGAAGGTGGTAAGATTTGTGCTCCTATTCTTCGCAAAAAAGTGAAACTGACTCAGGGCGAGACTTCTTTCCTGCATGTAAATACGCTAGGCTATCACGAAATTTATGTTAATGGGAAAAAGGTTGGGGAGGATGTTCTGACCCCTGCTGTATCACATTTATCTAAACGTTCACTAATTGTTACTTATGATATTACTCCTTATTTGAGAGAAGGAGAAAATGATCTGCTTATTTGGCTGGGACAAGGTTGGTATAAAACGACGACTTTCGGAGCAGCTTATGAAGGTCCGCTGGTAAAAGCAGAATTGGATGTGTTGAGAAATGGTAAATGGGAAGTCGTAACGAAGACAGACGGATCATGGTACGGACGTGAAAGTGGCTATTCTGATACAGGTACTTGGCGTGCTTTGCAGTTTGGAGGTGAGAGGGTGGATGGAAGGATTCTTCCGCGAGATCTTTCAACACAGGCTTTAGACAAAATGAAATGGACTCCTGTTGTGAAAGTGAATGTTCCCGATCATATCGCTTCCCCTCAAATGTGTGAGATAAACAAGATACATCAGATTTTGCAGGCTGTTTCTGTAAAGAAGCTGGGTGAAAGTCTCTGGCTGGTAGATATGGGGAAGGTTCAGACCGGATGGTTTGAGATGCAAATGCCTATATTGCCGGCAGGTCATGAAGTTATTATGGAATATAGTGATAATTTGACGAAAGACGGTGAATTTGACAAGCAAGGTGAAAGTGATATTTATATATCTGGTGGTAAGCAAGGAGAATACTTCAGAAATAAATTCAATCATCACGCTTTTCGATATGTGCGCATTTCCAATCTTCCTCAAAAACCGGAAACAGGTGCTATGAAATCTCTGCAGATTTATGGAGATTATAAACAGACCGCAACTTTTGAATGTTCGGATGCCGACTTGAATGCTATTCACCAAATGATTCAGTATACGATGAAATGTCTGACTTTTAGTGGATATATGGTAGACTGTCCGCATTTGGAACGTGCAGGATATGGTGGTGATGGAAACTCCTCAACGATGTCTTTGCAAACGATGTACGATGTAGCTCCAACATTTGAAAACTGGGTGCAAACATGGGGAGACTCCATGCGTGAAGGAGGAAGTTTACCGCATGTTGGTCCTAATCCGGGTGCCGGTGGCGGCGGTCCGTATTGGTGCGGATTCTTTGTACAGGCTCCCTGGAGAACGTATGTCAACTATAATGATCCCCGCTTGATTGAGAAGTATTATTCTCAAATGAAAGAGTGGTTTAAGTATGTTGATAAATATACAGTAGATGGTTTGCTGAAACGTTGGCCCGATACCAAATACCGTGACTGGTATTTGGGTGATTGGCTGGCACCTATGGGAGTAGATGCAGGTAATCAGGCTTCAGTGGATTTGGTAAGTAACTGTTTTATCAGCGAATGCTTGAGCACTATGTATAAGACAGCCATAACATTAGGAAAAAGAGAAGAGGCGGAAGAGTTTGCTATTCGTAGAGAAAAACTTAACAAGTTGATTCATCAGACGTTCTATCGTGCGGATGAAGGGATCTATTCTACCGGTTCACAGTTGGATATGTGCTATCCTATGTTGGTAGGTGTTGTACCTGATTCTTTGTACAATAAAGTGAAAGAGAATGTCGTTGCCATGACCGAAGAAAAATATAAAGGACATATTGCTGTTGGTTTGGTTGGAGTGCCTATTTTGACAGAATGGGCTGTTCGGAATAAACAAGTGGATTTCTTCTATCAAATGATGAAGAAACGTGATTATCCCGGTTATCTGTATATGATTGACCATGGTGCGACAGCGACTTGGGAATATTGGAGCGGAGAACGAAGTCGTGTGCACAATTGTTACAATGGAATTGGTACTTGGTTTTATCAGGCTGTAGGAGGAATACGTCTTGACGAGGCTAAACCTGGATATCGTCACTTCTATGTCGATCCTCAAATTCCAAACGGTGTGACCTGGGTAAAAGTAACGAAAGAATCACCTTATGGCACAATTGCTGTTAATTGGAAGTTGAAAGATGATAATCAGTTGAATCTTCAATTGACAGTTCCTGCCGGAACAACGGCTACAGTTTGCATCCCTAATAATGCTGTCTCATGTAAAAAGAATAAGAAAAAAGTGAGCGTTAAGGAGCAGACTGTTGATGTAGAAGCAGGGCATTATGATTTTCTATTTAATTTGAAATAGATACCCTACTAGAGTGTATTTATGATTTTCATTTCTCATATTCTCATTCATTAATCATAAATAGCAGAAAACTAATAGAATAGACTATGAGAAATGATTTCTAAGACGGCATTTCTCATAGTTTTTCCGTCAAATACCCCGTATTTTACCTTGTTTCTCATACTTGTTGGATTCATTTCTCATAGTGTTTTTCCAATCAACCTATACAAGAATAAAGAAACAGCTAGTCAACGATTATCAGGGAAGTACATATTCTTCTTGTCCCATATATTGTGGGAAGGTATTCCCTATTAACAGGGAAAAGATTCTCTTATTTTGTGGGAATAAATTCTCATAATATTAGGGAACATTTTCCCATAATATATGGGACAATCGGAACTACAGTTTATCTTCAACCAGAAAAAAGGAGAAGTATAGTATTTAACTATGAGAAATACTCTGAAATACTATGAGAATAAGGTGAATTTTAAGCTAAAATAGAAGGTGTATTATGAGAAATGCCGTCTTAGAAAGTATTTCTCATAAGCTATTTATTTGATTATTTGTTGTTTATCAGTCACCTATGAGAATATGAGAAATGAAATTTAAAAATCTTCTCTAGAGGCTGCTGAATTTTTTATTGATACATTTAAAAACGCACCGTAATAAACTAAATTATCATTTAATTTAAGTCTGTGCAGAAACAAAATTAACTTTAGGAAAATTGTCCAGTGAATGGACTTGAAGTTAATCGCCTTGATTATTATTTTTATATGATTCTTTTTAAATTTCTCTTTAGTGGTTTCTTAAATTTCAAACGTTCATAGTATAAAGTTCAATAGATATAGGTAAAAAGTTAGGATTGGTGTTTGAAATTCCACAATATTCCTCCGGTCTGTTTATTCTTCTTTTATGAGTGACCGGAGGAGTTGCTGGAAATCCTGTTTGACCAGAATGAAAATATGATATCATGAGGACTGTTTTCCAAGCTTTTGATAATGAAATTGCCAGACTAAAATCCGTTGGCGGAACTAATAACTAAAATAATATTTAAATGAGAAAAAGAATATCGTTATTGCAAATGGCTGTTTTCTTCTTTACGGCTCAGGTAGCTTGGGCAGGTAATATAAAAACAGAAAAAGTAACACTGGTAGGAAATGGAATTGTAGAATTTATCCCCGTAGGGTATGATGTTTCCCGTACGCCTTCATTAATTCTCTCCCATGAACCGGAAAAGAAAGGTGAAGTACCGGAAAACTGGAAATTAGTTCCTCAATTTACGATGACTGATGGCAAGGCAAATGCCTCATTGGATGTTCCAGCCGGAACAAGTCTGTATGGAGGTGGTGAAGTGACCGGTCCGTTGCTGCGTAATGGGCAAAAGATTAAAATGTGGAATACGGATAATGGTATGTATCGGGTTGATGGTGGCTCACGTCTGTATCAAACGCATCCGTGGGTATTGGGTGTTCGTCCGGACGGGACAGCGTTTGGCGTATTGTTTGATAGTTTTTGGAAGGCTGAATTGATTACTAATTCAGATAAAATTGAATTTAATACTGAAGGAGCACCTTTTCGTACTTATATCATAGATCGTGAATCTCCGCAAGCTGTATTAAAAGGACTTGCCGAATTGACCGGTACTATAAGTATGCCTCCCAGATGGGCAATCGGTTATCATCAGTCTCGTTTTTCTTACGTGCCGGAAGCTAGAGTGAAAGAAGTTGCCAATACTTTTCGTGAAAAGAAGATACCGTGCGATGTAATATGGTTTGATATCAACTATATGGATGAATTCCGTGTATTCACGATTAATAACAGGGATTTTCCCGATCCGAAGCGCATGAATAAGTATCTGCATGATAATGGATTCCATTCCGTGTATATGATAGATCCAGGCGTAAAAGTGGATGATAACTATTTTGTGTATAAAACCGGAAAAGAGCAAAATGCTTTTGTTTGTGATATCTATCGTAATGAGTTTCACGGGAAAGTATGGCCGGGTGCTTGCGCATTTCCTGACTTTACCCGTCCGGAGACGCGCACTTGGTGGTCCGGACTTTATAAAGACTTTATGGCTAATGGAATAGATGGCATTTGGAATGATATGAATGAACCGTCTGTATTTGATGGTCCTGGGGGAACGATGCCGGAGAACAATATTCATTTAGGAGGAGGCAATTTACCTATTGGTAGCCATTTAATGTATCATAACGCTTATGGTCGTCTGATGGTCGAAGCTTCTTATAATGGCATGATGGCTGCTAATCCAAGCAAACGTCCATTTCTTCTTTCCCGCTCCAATATTATTGGCGGACAGCGTTATGCAGCCATGTGGACGGGCGATAACGAAGCTACTTATGAACACATGAAACTTTCTGTACCGATGTCTATTACATTGGGGTTGTCCGGTCAGCCTTTCAATGGTCCGGATATAGGTGGATTTGCTGGGAATACGACTCCCGATTTGTGGGGAAACTGGTTAGGCTTCGGTGCATTTTTCCCTTTTTCCAGAGGACATGCTTCCTGTGATACAAATAACAAGGAACCGTGGGCATTTACTAAAGATATAGAAAAGGAATCACGCATGGCATTAGAACGTCGTTACCGTTTGCTGCCTTATCTCTACACTGCTTTTCATGTGGCTCATAAAGATGGACAGCCTGTGATGGCTCCGGTTTTCTTTGCCGATCCGAAAGATGAAAGTTTGCGTGCTGAAGAGCAAGCTTTCATGTTGGGGACAGACCTGTTGATAATTCCTGCATTTGCAAAGAATCCTTCTCTACCCAAAGGAATTTGGGAAAATTTATCTTTGGTTAAAGGAGATACAAAAGGTAAATATCAGGCTAAATTAAAAGTGAGAGGTGGTTCTATTATTCCAGTAGGCAAAATAATTCAGAATGTGAATGAAAATTCATTCGACCCATTGACTTTAGTTGTTTGCCCGGATGAGGATGGCAAAGCGGAAGGCTCTTTGTATTGGGACAAAGGAGATGGATGGGGATTTCAGAAAGGAGATTATAAACAGCTAACTTTTAAAGCAGAGTTAGTAGACGGGCATCATCTTATTGTAAAAGTGACAGAAGATAAAGGGGAAGACCAAATTGATTTTGGAATGATAAAGGTAGAAGTATTGCATGCTGGCCATACTTATAAATCTTCTGGTGATATAGCTAAAGGCATTACAGTGAAATTGTAAGGGAGAATACAATAAATGAGGAGTTCGTTTATTTAACTATCTTCTTTTTGTACTGTTTAGAACTAAACTTCATCCTTATAATCCAAATGTGATTACTAAAAATAGCTTCCAGTCAAAAACATCAGTAAAAAAGGTTTTTGACTGAAAGCGAACCGAAAGCAAAAAAGAGAGATGAGTTCAGTCTCTTTTTTAGAGCCTCTATATTTGGAGCCTCTGTTTAAGTGAAATGCAGGCTTCGTTTCACTTAAACAGAGGCTCTGTTTTACTCACCTGACGTGTTAATGATTCTCATCCTGCATATCAATGATTCTAAGCCTGTATTTCAGCGTTGCCAGGCTTCCGCTCTGTATTCTTTAGACTACGTGTCAGGTATATATATCCAGTATGGTGATTATATATCTACACCACACTGGATATATAGATCCACCGGCAAACGCAAAGAGACTGAAAGTATTGAAAGTACTCCTCCTCCTTATCTTAAATCTCTCTCTGTAGGGGATATTGTAATTCGCTTTTGGTTGCTATCTTCTTCTATCAAGGAGTTTGTGAACAATACTAAAACGACTGAAACTAGATTATGACGTAAGTTTATCAGGAACGATCTAGCCAGATTGCATTGGAAGGTTTACCCGTTTGAATAGGATATTATATGTCGCTTTTCTGGCTATATATCATACTCTTATCAGAAAGTAAAAAGGGGATGCATCACATGGACGCATCCCCTTTCTACATCAATACTATTATGAGTATTTATCGGTTTATTAAAATGTAAGTTGTACTCCTAAGTTAAACACGCGCTGGTTCATGTATGCATCACCGGCGGAGTTGGACTTGATTTCCGGGTCTTGTTGATACTTATCAAAACTTGTCCATGTAAACATATTGTAAGCATTGAGGTAGACACGGAGGTTTGTAAGCCATGAAGGCAACACTTTTGTGGGCACTTGATAGGAGACGTCGATGGTTTTCAAGCGGATGTACCAAGCATCAATCAACCAAAAGTCGGACATATACGCTGCTGCGCTGTTTACAGTTGACGGATTGCTTGTTAAGCGCGGAAATTCGATGGCTTCACCGTTCAGGTAGCGTTCTAATGTCCAGCGTTTCTGGTGTAGAGGTTGGAATTGACTCTTGAAAGGTTCGATACCTGTGCCGTTTACCGAGAAACTGTAGTTGAACGAACCTTGGAAGAGTACGCTCACTGACAATCCTTTCCACGAACCACCGATTGTCCATCCCAACGTGGTGTTGGGTAAGTTTGGCTTACCAATAGCTCCCTTGTCGAAGTCGTTGATAACACCGTCTCCGTTCAAATCTTTGTATTTCAAGTCACCGGCTTGGATAGGAACGTCGGTATTGGGCACAGCCGGTGCATTTGCGGCTCCTGCATGAATCAAGTCCACTTCTTCAGGTGTATAATAACCTATCCAAGTGTAACCGAATGGTTGACCGATAGGACGACCTGTTGCCGACAACCAATCGTATCTTTGTTGTGCTTCGGCATTAAATTCTACCTTATTCTTAGCATACGAGAATACGAAGTTGGTATTGAAGTTGAACTCACCGAAACGGTCTTGATAACCAATCTGTCCGTCGAAATCCATATTGCTGGTGCGTGCCACGTTGATAGGTGAAGTACCCACACCTAAGATCTGCGGTATGTCATTGCGTTTCACAAGCTGATTGTATCGTTTGTCATAGAACCAGTCGAAAGTAAATGAGAAGCGGTCGAATGCATTGAAGTCGAGACCTATATCAAACTTCTTGGCTTCTTCCCATGTCACACTGCTATTACCAAGGTCACCTTCCGTAATAGCAGTGGAAGTGACATCGCTTTGTCCGAAATTATAAGCATTATCAGTTGCTGTATATATCTGGTTGTAAAGGTAGCGGTTACCCATAGCTACGTCCGAACCTACAATACCATACGAAGCTCTGATTTTCAATAGTTGGATGAAAGATATGTTATCCTTGAAGAACGATTCTTCGGAGATACGCCAACCCACACCAATAGCAGGGAATATTCCGTAGCGGTGTCCTTCGGCAAAACGGTCGGTACCGTTGTATGCAACATTGAAGTCGACCAGATATTTATCTTTATATTTGTAACCTACGGTAGCGGTAAGACCCTGAAAGTTTTCGGGAATCTTTTCTCCTGTATCGTCTGGATTTTTTTCTACGGTACGGCTTTGGCGGCTATACAGCAACGTGGCACTAACGTCATGTATTCCATTGAATATGCGTGCATAGTTGATGGAGGCCTGAACATCCAGATTTTTCACAGCCTGGTTGGTTCCGGCCGTCAGAGCATACTGTGAATAAGCATATTTACGGTTGGGGTTGATGTTATACTGATCCGTAGTAGGATCGTAGTGGTAGGTAGGGTACGCATCTTTTCCACGGTTTACTTTGCGGAAGACTTCGTCAATGGTAGAGTAAGCAATACGAGCATTGGCTGACAATCCTTTGGTGAGCCAATCCATCTTCCAGTTCACACCGTAGAGAATGTTGTTATCGTTACGGCGTGTACGCGTGTAACCTTCGTTAGCCAAACGTGCATTCAATGTAGGTCCGTAACCGTCCACATCTGAAAGATAAGCATACGATCCGTCCGGATTGAGTACCGGTGCCGAATAGGGGTGCATGGCGGTGAAATTGTAAATCTCGCCTGTAGCATTCAGACTACTCGGTTCGTTGATGTTCATGAAGCGCGAACTGAAGTCCAGACGCATGTAAAAATAGCCGGTATTCACATCGTCATCCGCTTTAGCAAAGTTACGAACCAAACCACCTTGTGAGAAATACCCCCCGGATACGAAGTATTTCAAACGTTTGGTACCACCCGATACGTCGACATTGATGTTCGACTGCATAGCCGATTTTTTGAACACTTCGTCGTACCAGTTTACATTAGGATGTCCGTATGGGTCGGAACCGTCTTTAAACAGTTCCAAATCATGTTGTGTAAACATTTTAGTCAAACCATCGTTAGTACGTGCCTCGTTGACTAACAGGGCGGTGTTGTATGAGTCTAAGAAGTTGGGTTTACGGACAGGTATCTGACCGCCGGCTTCTGCACGCACATGGATCACAGGTTTTCCTTCTTCACCGCGACGTGTCTTGACTACCAACACACCGTTAGCACCCTTGATACCATAAATAGCAGTCGTTGATGCATCTTTCAAAATAGATATGCTTTCAATCTCATTGACATTGATTTGCGACAGCTGTTCGTAACTGTATTCCACATCATCAACCATAATAAGTGGCTTGTTACCGTCCTCATTCAAGGAACTGACACCACGGATAAAGAAGTCGGAAGCATCTTTTCCCGGTTGACCGGAACGTTGCTGACTGAAGAAGCCGGGCAGTTTACCCGATAATGTATTCTGTAAGCTACTTGTAGGAACTCTACGCAATTCGTTGGCTTGAATACCGCTCACGGCACCGGTCAGAGTGATACGTTTCGCGCTACCGCGACCTGTGATAACAACTTCGTTCAGGTTGTTGGCTTCGGAAACCCTCAATGCGATATTCAGTGTGCGCTGATTCGTTATTGCGACTTCCTGATTTTGATAGCCCACAAACGAAAATACCAATGTTTCGCCGCGTTTCACTTCCAGCGAATATTTTCCATCTATATTGGTGATGGTACCCCTTCCGGCTCCCTTTACCAGAATACCCGCCCCGATAAGCGGTTCGTTGCTTTCCCCATCAATAATGGTACCGCTTATCGTAAACGATTGGGAGTATGCCTGTACAATGCAGAGGAGGCACAAGAATGTTATAATTACTCTTTTCATAAGATATTACCAATTAGGGTTTTGAACCATATTCTTATTTTTTATTACTTCCGAATAAGGAATCGGATAGAAATAACGTTTATTGTCCCATTGTACATTGAGCACAGCTTGCGGAACGTAGGTCGTGGAAGTCTGTGATTTAGTGATGTACATTCCTTGAATAGGCTGTGCATAGACCTGTTCGGCAAGTCGCCAACGACGAATGTCCCAATAGCGATGCTCTTCAAAAGCCAATTCAATGCGGCGTTCATTCTGAATCACTTTGCGCATTTCGGCTTGCGTCAAATTGTGTGTCAGCTCATCGGTTGTTAGTCCATACAAATTCTTTTCACCAGGTTCGATACCTGCACGTCGACGCAGGGCGATAATAGCATCATATACAGCTTGCGAAGGAGTAGACAAATATTCGTTTTCGGCTTCGGCAAAGTTCAGAAGTATTTCGGCGTAACGGAACATCACCCAGTTGTGTTGTGTGTCTTGATATTCGTTGGCTGCTTCGAAATCACCCATAAACTTGCGCATGTAATAACTCGTGAGCGAGTACGACGAACCAAGAGGATTATTGGCTCCACCCTGCCATGTTTCCATCGTAGAGTTCACCCATGACGAACCATTGTGTATAATGGTATATTCCAAACGTGGATCACGTTGTGCGTAAGGAAGTTGTTCATTGTATTCATATTTACCTTTATCATTGATAAAGTGACCGTCTTTCATTAAAAAGGCATCGACTAAATTCTGTGTGGGATTGGTGCGGCCGTTTCCTTGTTTGGCACCGCTAAGTCCCAATGGACCGTTAGCTGTTTCCACCGTCTTATCCATTGCGTTTTCACGGAAGAAGATAACTTCTTTATGTTCGTTTGAATACCAATTGGTAAATACATTCTTGAAATTATCGTCAAGTCCCATGATAGCTCCGTCACCTGTTCCGTACGTGTTAATAAAGTTGCGGGCGGCATCGGCTGCTATTTTCCAACGTTCGCGATCGTAAGAGGCATAACCTATCAACTCGTTACCAGATTCAATGGGCTTTTCGTTGAATAACGGACTTGCTGCATAGAGCAATACACGAATCTTCAGTGCCTGGGCAGCCTGTGTGTTTACTACGTGTGCGCTAGCGGCGGCGTCAGGTAGTGGCAGCGAACGAAGGTCATCTTTGATATCGTCAAGCTCACTTACAATATACTTGATACATTGCTCGAACGTGCTACGTGGCAATTCTATGTTTTCGTTCAATTCGTACACTTTATCACCGATAATGGGCACTCCACCGTAGCGCTTCACCAATTCAAAATAGAAGTAAGCACGCAGGAACCGGGCTTCGGCTTTCATAGAATCATTGAGCCTGCGTGTATTACCGAGTGCATCAGTGTAAGTAGTGTTGAAAGGTACTACGTTAATGCCACTCAACAGAATGTTCACGCGGCGAATCACCAAATAAGGGTCGCTCCAAATCATATCCGAGTTAATAAGATTGGAGGCACTGTAACGTCCGATGGCCAGTTTGTATACATCGGACTCGGACGAAATAACAGAGAGCGCATCGTCGGAAGCGGCATCCAGGTAGTCACCATTTACGCCGTTGTGTCCATTACGCATGTAATAGTAGATGCGGTTGAGGTATTTACGTACTACAGTTCCGTTGGAGTCGGTCTTCGAGAAGAGATAATCTTCTGTAAACATATCTACAGGCGTACTCTCATAACTGTCTGTACATGCGGCAGCACTCAATAACAGCATAAATGCTCCTACTGCCCATGTGCCATATTTATTTTGTTTCATATCCATCATTTTTATTAGAAGTTAAGATTGATTCCAGTCGTAATGGTGCGCTGTAACGGATAGCTGGTGAAGGTAACTTCAGGGTCTTGCAAGCGGGTACGTGACCATGTGAGTAAATTTTGTCCCTGTACAAATATCTTCACGCGCAGTCCGCCTAAGTAATTACGGCAGAAGTTTTCGGGTAGTTTGTACGATACGGTGGCGTTCTTGAGACGAATGTAGTTTCCGTTCTGTACAAAGAGTGAAGAGTTCCAGTTGTTTCCGTAGTTGTACATATTGCCTCCGGCAGTCAGTCTCGGATACGTAGCTGTTTCAGCTGTTTCGGGTGTCCAACGATTCAGCAAATTGGTGTAAGCTTGTCCGTAGCTTTGTCCGATCACTTGGAATCCTTCGAGCAACGTGCGGTCGCTATTATATAAGTCGCGGTTGTAAGCACCTTGGATAAGTGCTGTAACTTCCAACCCTTTCCATTCAAAGCCTAAATCAATACCAAAATAGCAAGTCGGTTTGTCGCCACCAATCACAGTACGGTCGAATTCGTTGATTTCGCCGTCACCGTTCATGTCTTTGTATTTCACGTCACCCGCTTGAATATTGTTGAAGCCGTTCATTACGGGATAACCATCGGCTATGTCTTTAGCTGTGAGGAATCCGGTAGCTACCAATCCGTAGATGGTACCGGTGGGTTGACCTGTCATTTTCAGATAGTCGTAAGGTACGTATTGCTCGTCCATGAACAACCGTTTGTTCTGTTCCATACTCCAGTTGGCTGATACATAATAGTTCACCTTACCGATGTGATCTTGCCAGCTAAGTTGTGTTTCCAATCCGTAGTAACGTGTTTTTCCGATATTTTCTGCCGGATAAGCAATACCCAGCAATTCGATGCTCTTACCACGTGATTGCAATATGTCATAGTAGTAGTCATTGTAATAGTCGGCCGAGAGAGTCAAACGATTCTTTAACAAGGTTAAATCTAAACCTACATTGACCTTCCTTCCTTTTTCCCATGTCAGGAGGGTATTAGCCAATGGGGATATTTCTGACACTGAACCTCCGTTGCTCATGGATGTACCGTTGCTATACCAGAATCCGCCATCTTCATTGTATCTCTTTAAATAGCTGAAGTAACCGGCATTGTCGATTCCGTTTCCTGTATGACCGTATGTGGCACGTAACTTGAGTTGGTCTATCTTCGATGCCTCCATAAACTTCTCTTTGCTGATATCCCAACCCAGACCTACTGCCCAGAATGTTCCCCAGCGACGTCCATTGTCATAGCGGTTGTAATAACTTTCCGTTACGGCTGCTTGCGCGAAGTATTTGTTATCGTAATTGTATTCAACTTTCTGTCCGATGTTCGACGGAATCATAGGCAGGTCGTAGTTGTTGAGTATAGTACGTGTATCGCCCCAAAGTGAAGCTTTTACACCATGCATACCGAATTGGCGTTCCCAGTCTACATACATTTTGCCATACATATATTGGTACGTCGATACTGAACGGTAACTGTTGGTTTGTGAACTTACATCTCCATACTTGTCATAAGCCTCGTTGCCTTGTTGGGTTATGCTGTATTGAAATACTTGTGCCTGTTTAGTACGAACGATAGCATTACGCACTTGCGATGAGATGTTTCCCGTTGCACCAACAGAAAGTCCTCTCACCAATTTATCGAAGTCATATTTCAAATTAATGGTTCCTACGACGTCGCGGGTATTGCTTGAGATATATCCCGAACCAGTGGTCTGTGCATAGAGGTTTTGGGTATACGAAGCGTTACCACCATACGTACCGTTGGGATTTAAGACGGGATAAGCATTGTTGGGAGTTTGCCATACGTTGCTCAAAAGGTCGCTGTATCCTGTCCCCGAAATACCTCCAGGTTGGTTTCCTTCCTCTATACGTCCCATTAAAGACATGCTTACCTTAAATTCATCTGTCACGTTGATGTTTACCTTCGATGTGATGAGATACCGGTTGTACTTGAAATTGGTGTTGTAGCTATTAGCATCGCTCGTCTTGAACAATCCGTTTTCGCTGTAATATCCCAAACTTACAAAGTATTGAGCCACCCGTCCGCCACCTGTTACATTCAGATTATAGGCTTGCGACGTAGTAGAATTGTTCATAATAGCATCTTTCCAATTTACGTCGGGATGCAGATAAGGGGAAGTTCCATTACGATAGGCTTCGAAATCATCATACGTATAGAGTGGTGATTTGCCATCATTGAGCAATGCTTCGTTGAGCAAATAAGCATATTGATAAGCCGAAAGTGGATTTGGGCCAGATTTCAATGCACTGGATATACCAAACTTTCCGGTGAGTGAGAGATGGAAACCACCTTTTGCATCAGGATTTTTGGTAGTAATAATCAATGCACCACGTGAACTGCGCATTCCTAAAAACATATTGGAAAGGGCATCCTTTTGAATGGTAACCGATTCAATGGCTTCGGGATCTATGGAATACAGGTCACGTTCTACACCGTCGACAATGGCTACAGGCGATTGTCCGCGTGCTGAAATGAGAAACTCCGAATTATCTCCGTAGATACCTCCACCTACATTAGGAATAGCTCCCACTATATCGGATTTAGTATTGGCATCAGTCCGTAACAGTTGCATGCCACGGAAAGGTGATACATTAAGACCTTTCAATCGTCCTTGCAATCCGGTAAGGATGGTGGCTGACTGATATTTTATCAAGTCGTTGGTATAAACCGTCGAAGATGCCCCTAGGGTATTACTTTTAGTGTGATCCACACTGTCTATCGGTGCATCTTGTGCCTTTAGTGCGACGGCAGCTATACATAGTAGTCCCGTCGTTATCATTTTATACATATTCTGTTTCATTATCAGTAGAATATAAGGTTATCACTCGCAATAGAACGTATATATGAATGGTTCCTTCTGCGGAGGAAGAGGTATATTTAACATTACGAAGTCATCATCAGACTGTGTAACGGAGATAGATCCATCGGCATTAGTGAAGGCATATTCAATACTTACAAGCTCTGTTCCTTCAGGTACATTGAAGAACCCTTCCGGCCAGAATGTGATATTGTATGTTTTGGTATACTGATTCTCTCGTTTCATCAGGGTCTTGTCACTCTTCTCATTTACGGTATAACGGTGTCCGTCGCTAGCTACCGCCGTTCCTTCAAAATAGATCTTATCGGCCTTGACAAGTGCATTTTCGTCGTCCATGCCTCCAATGAAGCTAAAGGTTACAAAGTCGTTTTGCAATGCTGTTAATGGAGTGGTTTTGTTGAAGTGTTCGCTACAGAAGTCAGTGACAAGTCCTTCACCTTCTACTACCTCAAAACATCCGGCTTCCTCACATTTCTTTGCATCTGCACTTGTACTGAAGTTATCGTCAGTACTGTTAATAAAGAATGATGGTTTGAAACGCAGATTTTTGTTTCCTACCGGTACACGGACATAGATTGTAAAATGAATTTCATCTGCGACACCGTTATAGGGTCTTGTCCAATAGGCTGCCCATTCCATATCTTCCAGAATATTGGTACCGACACCGTATTCCTGCATGAGAGCAGCCGACCACGACAATCCTGGTTTGTTGCTAGGTTGTTCGGTCAATGGGATAAGCGTCATGTTTTGCTCACCTATATTCGGATCAAATGTATCTTCTGTGTACGAAACCCTGGCATTTTGTGCCAGATTCCAACTCTTAGGAGCCAAAAAACCGAAAACAAGTCGTTTGTCATTGCGTGGGTCTCCTTGAACCTTAATGTGTCCATGCATTTTGAAAGTAGCAGTCGTTCCGGCCTTTGCATAGTTTACGGCTTTTCCATCTATCATTTGGGTTATATCGACAGAATCGATAAAGAGGCAACTCATAACGATGAAAGTCATAAGTATAGTTGATAACGCTACGATGTGCCGTTTGCGTTGAAGCAAGCTGATTAATTTCTTTTTCATAAAGCGTTATGATTTTTAGTTTTCTGATATTTTCTTGAATACATAGGTGTAGGTATTCGAACCACACCCGGGGCTATGAGTAATCACGATGTTACGTTCGCCATTGGTAATGGGGAATAGGATATCGGTACTGGCCTGCTCCGTGGCTCCATCCTCTGTGAAATAGAGGCGAAAAGGATAATAGATATCGTCAACTTTCCACGTGCCATTGTGGCGTACCACAAAAGGCAGATAGTTTTCAATTGTGTACTTACCATCTTTCTTCAGGTCAATTTGGAACTGGCTGAAGTCCATGGTTTCGGTAAATCATTACTGTTGCGGCTCACTGTGGTGAGTTGCCACGTGCCTGATATGTCTTTGACCTGCTCCGTGTTTTTGTCAGGATCAGCAGGAGCAGAGAACGTATCACACGATGTCACAAGCAGAGTAGTCAGCAAGGCTATTGCCGCCAAATGTATGCTATGTTTCATATTTAGGGTATTTTATTAATTATAGTAGGGATTCTGTAGCAAATCTTTCGACTTCACCGTTTCATTGTAAGGAATTGGGAAGAAGTACATAGCCGGACGCCATACATGCGTGCGTACATCAAATTCTTTCCAAGTCTTTGTTCCGTCAGTGGCGCGAGTGATTTCAATGCCATGCATGGTTTTGCTTTCGGTTTGCGGAGCAATCATCCAGCGGCGTACATCAAAGAAGCGATGTCCTTCAAAAGCAAATTCAAGGCGGCGTTCTTCCTGAATGGCTTGGCGCATCTGTTTTTGTGTCATATTCTTTTTAAGTCCATACATACCATCTGCACCGGGCTCGATGCCGGCACGCTTGCGAATGAGTTTTAATATGGGATAGCAACCAAGTTGTTGTCCGCCTAGTGTTTCTTCGAAATCGGGCCCATGATATTCATTGGCTGCTTCAGCATACATCAGTAAAATGTCGGCGTAACGTATCAGTGGATCGTTGTGACGGCTTGGGTTCCATGTACTACCTTTACATAAGCGATCACATCCCTTGCGTACATAGAAACCAGTGGCAGTGCCTTGGTATACGGCATCGCTTGTTTGCCCTACGCCAATCCATGTGTTAACAACTGTGGTAGCACTGTAAGTATCGTCAGCAGGGACCAAAGCACCATCATAAATCACGGTGTTGTTGAAACGTGGATCACGATTTTGAGCGGGATTCAGAGGATCGAATGTGTATTGGCTGTTGTTAATGGGTTTACCGTCAATCATAGGGAAGGCATCTGCCAATTCTTTGTATATGTACCCGCCGTGGCGTGTTCCGGAGTGACTTCCACTAGGTGGATAGTAAGCAGCTTCATGTCCGGACTCACGTTGATACTTACGGTCGAGGATATTGCCGGCAAAGGCTCCGTTATTGTTTTTACCATCATCATCGGTTAAATTGGCATTTCGTGTATCACCGGCTTGGAATACGACGTAGAATCCGAAACCTGGTTCGGCTTTGCCGTTCAAATCTTTACTTCTAATAAAGAGATTATAGGTTCCTAGGTTGATTACTGCGCGGGCAGCATCCATTGCCGTTTTCCAACGTTCTTTATCATAAGAGGGATAGCCTACTAATTCTTTGGTATCAGTAGGAGCGAAATCACTTCCATTGAATAATGGACTAGCTGCATAGAGGCAGACACGGGCTTTAAGACCCAATGCCGCTGCCGATGAGGCGCGACCGTTTTCTTGACCTGTTCGTCGCACGGGAAGTACATTGAGTTGGACGATAGAGTCACATTGATGGGACACATACTCTACACATTCCGCCCATGTGTTGCGCGAGGTTTTCATTGTCGAAGTAGCATCATACACGTTATTACCGATAATAGGTACACCACCGTAGTGTTTCATCAGAATGAAGTAGTACCAGGCACGCAAGAAAAGTGCTTCGGATATGTATTGAGCTTTCCGGCTCTGTACCATCGGTGATCGGTCGATGTTGGCAAGGAATACGTTACACCGGCGAATGTTAGTGTAGCATTTCGACCATGCATCATCACTCACCGTAACCGGATTAACCGTACCGGTAGCAAACATCATGTTTGTCCAGATGGTTGACGAAGGATAAAATTCAGCTTCGTCACAAGCGCTTTGCAGCCCACCACCATTAGCCAAAAGGTATGTCCATCGGTTGTAGTTGATATCAAACCCGATATCGGTATAAATTCCGGTCAGGAAGTTGGCGGTATACGTACTATCTGCAAAAACGGTCTCACGATTTAAATCCGAAGTTTGGGTTTGATCGAGGAAACTGTCATTACAGGACGCAACTGTTCCTAAAAATAGGAGTAGCGTTAATGATTTCATGTACAATTTCATAGTAAAACTTATAAAATTAAAATTAAACAATTTAAAGCCAATAAGCCGAGACTAATTCACGACTTGAATTTGTATTAAGACGATTGACAAGATATACACCACTAAACACAATACTTTTTTTTCACGTATTATTATTCAGTGAAAAGGTCATTGTATTATTCGAGCAATGATAGTAAATCAAATACATCTAAAGAAAGAATTATCCGAATTAGTGGTTTTTCATTCCTGAATCGTCTTTATCCTAAACTCTAATAGTATAACATTATGAGACGCATCTTTTTGTCAATCTTTATGGCTTGTATTATCGGCTTTACAGGTGCAGAAACAAATTAAATAATCTTAAATATCTTATTAAACATGAAACCAATTCATCTTATCCTAAGTATCGCACTCCTCGCCGGAGGAGCATGTGGTGACCAGCAAGAACCTTATTACGGCAATTCAGAAGTGAAGATGCCTCAAATTGATTCCGAATGGAATCTCGAACTAATGCCAAATCGATCAGGACAATATTGGAAAGTGTTCGTCTACAAAGACTTGAAATACAATGCCCTTTTCACTCGGTCGTTGGGCTGGAATGGAGGAGACGGTGTGTTCACCACTGGTTTGCCTGACGGGAATATATTTTGGTCGTTCAATGATAGCTTCTATGGCGTAATCAATGAAAATCGTTCACGAGGTAATTGTAGTTTCCCTCGTAACAGTATTATGGTACAAACACCTGGTGAGAAGGATGAAAATCTTGTTTGGTTAGCTGATTACGTACAAACCAACGATCCTAATGCGGATAGATACTATCAGGTACGTACTCACATTCGTCATCCGAAAGCTACACTATCGGATGAAAAAATACAAGCTGGAGAAATCGATCAGGATTATCTTTATTGGGCAGGAGATGCTACGATATATAACAATCAGATGCAAATGTTGTGGGGAGCCGTTGATAATACCGATCCGAACAACTTGATGCGCCGCTTTGGTACTTGCTTGGCTACTTATAGCTTGGAAGGAAAGCCGGGTGATGCTACTTATATGAAACTTATCAGTCGTAATGATAATTTTAACGACCACACTTTAGGTTATGGCGACACTATGTGGGAAGACGAAGACGGACATATCTATCTTTACACAACTTCCAATTATAAGGTGGCTGTGGCACGTACCGCTACACGCGACCTTGGCAGCCAGTGGGAATATTATGTGGCCGATCCGCAAGGACATTTCTCGTGGACAACGCAGTACCCCTCAACCCAAGATGCTGAAAATTCTACAATTATCCCTTTGGAAAGTGCATGTTCTATGCCTTGGGTATTTAAAAAAGGTGATACCTACTACATGATCGGACAATCCATGTGGTTCGGGAGAGACGTGCTGATGTTCCGTAGTAAGCACCCTTATGGGCCGTTTGTCGACCAAAAGACTCTCTTTACATTGCCCGAATTTCTTGATAAGATTGGCGAACAACGTTATCAACATGTTTATATGGTAAATATTCATCCGGCTTTATCACGTACCGGTGAATTGGTGATCTCTACCAATACAGACTGTTCCAACTTTTGGGATAATTTCAATGCACCGGGTAGTGCTGACTTCTATCGTCCTTATTTCTACCGTGTATTTAATTGGGAATCATTGTACGATAACGATGCTCCACTTGAGTAAAAGGATTTACTATCTCTGACGTTGATCATAAGTTTCATTGGGCTGATGCTGTGATTGATGGTAATTCCATCATCGTCTCATCTCCTGAAGTTGCTTTCCCAATAGCAGTGCGTTATGCTTGGGCAGATAATCCAATTTGTAATTTATACAATGGAGTTAACCTTCCGGCGTCCCCTTTCCGTACAGATGACTGGCAGGGTATTCTTATGGTAATAAATAGATATAGTTGTTTCGATTTGCCAAGTGAAATAGATGTAACACATAAAAAAATAACCATGAACAAGCTCATTTATTTAGTAATTTTCTCTTTCTTATCAACAAGTATATATGCCCAAATGAAAGACCTTGTGCAATATGTCAATACACTGCAAGGTACCGACTCTCATTTCGGATTAAGTTATGGAAATACATACCCTACTACCGGTATGCCTTATGCCATGCATACGTGGTCTGCCCAAACAGGGAAAAATGGAGAAGGCTGGAAATATCAATATGCGGTAGATAATATCAGAGGATTCTGCCAGTCTCACCAATGCAGTCCGTGGATGAGTGATTATGCAGTGTATTCCTTTATGCCGATGGTAGGGAAGTTAGTCGTTAATCAGGAGATGCGGGCAACGAAGTTCAGCCATGATAATGAAATTGCCAAGCCGCATTATTATAAAGTGATGCTGGATAATGGAATTACAACCGAGATGGCTCCAACTACTCGTGGTGTACATTTACGCTTTTCTTATCCCTCTACCGAAGACGCCTATCTGGTAATTGACGGATATACAGATATGAGTGAAATCAAGATTGATCCGGTTAAGAGACAAATTTCCGGTTGGGTGAATAACCAACGTTTTGTAAATAACTCTAAGACATTCCGTAGTTACTTTGTAGTGCAGTTCGATAAAGCATTTGAGGATTACGGTATGTGGGAAAATCAGAAAGATGAGATTTTCCCTAAAAAGTTGGAAGGAGAAGGCAAAGGCTATGGTGCTTATATCAAATTTAAGAAAGGATCGAAAGTACAGGCAAAGGCTGCTTCTTCCTATATCAGCGCAGAGCAGGCTGTGATTACACTGAACGACGAACTGGGTAAAGATAAGAATTTGGAAGCCACCAAAATACGTGGACATAAAACGTGGAATGAATTATTGAACAGAATCCAGGTAGAAGGTGGAACAGACGAACAAATGAAGACTTTCTATTCCTGCCTGTTCCGTGCCAATCTCTTCTCACGCAAATTCTATGAACGTAAAGCGAACGGTGAACCTTATTATTATAGTCCTTATGATGGCAAAGTATATGACGGATATATGTATACCGATAATGGTTTCTGGGACACTTTCCGTTCTCAATTTCCATTAACTAATATTCTTCATCCTACTATGCAGGGACGTTACATGAATGCCTTGCTTGCCGCACAAGAACAATGCGGATGGTTACCTTCCTGGTCAGCTCCCGGAGAAACAGGAGGAATGTTGGGTAATCACTCCATTTCATTATTGGCAGATGCGTGGGCAAAAGGGATTCGGACTTTTGATCCGGAGAAAGCTCTGAAAGCCTACGCACACGAAGCCATGAATAAAGGTCCTTGGGGAGGTGCCAACGGACGTGGTTTCTGGAAAGAATATTTTGAACTGGGATATGTTCCTTATCCGGAATCAATGGGATCGAGTGCACAGACAATGGAATATGCATACGATGATTTCTGTGGCTACCAACTGGCTAAAATGACCGGAAACAAACACTATCAGGAAGTCTTTGCCCGTCAGATGTATAATTATAAAAACGTATTCGATCCGTCTATCGGTTTTATGCGTGGAAAAGGCGTTGATGGTAAATGGCAGGAACCGTTTGACCCATTGGAGTGGGGTGGACCTTTCTGCGAAGGTAATGCCTGGCATTATACCTGGTCCGTATTCCATGATGTAGAAGGATTAATAGACTTGTTCGGAAGCGACCAAAGATTTACGACCAAAATGGATTCGGTATTCACCCTTCCCTGCACTATTAAACCGGGAACTTACGGAGGAGTGATCCATGAAATGAAAGAAATGGAATTGGCGGGTATGGGACAATATGCACACGGCAATCAGCCGATTCAGCACATGCCTTATTTGTATAGCTATGCCGGCCAGCCATGGAAAACACAGTATTGGGTACGCCAGATCGTTGAAAGATTGTATAATTCCACAGAAAGAGGATATCCGGGAGACGAAGACCAGGGTGGTATGTCATCATGGTATATCTTGAGCTCATTAGGCATTTATGCCGTTTGTCCGGGTACGGATGAGTATGTAATTGGCAGTCCGTTATTTAAGAAAGCTACTATAACGATGGAAAACGGTAATAAATTCGTGATTGAAGCGGACAACAATAGTAAAGAGAATCTCTATATCCAGTCTGCTACCTTAAATGGACGTGTGTTGGATAAGAATTTTATCAGATACGACGATATAGCAGACGGAGGAATTATCCGTTTTGAAATGGGAAGTCAACCGAATAAAGAACGATGTACGTCGAAGTATGCTGCTCCTTTCTCATTGTCGAAAGAATAAGAAACTAAAAAGATATAAGAAGAATACAGTATGAAAAATAAGATTTTAACAGGTTTGTTATTGGTTTTGATTGGAGGGTGGGGGAGTCTCTCGGCGCAGAACGTCGGGAGTAATTATGCCCGTCAGGTAAATACCCTGATAGGAACGAAGGGCGTGGGTTTGACTTCGGGATATCTTTATCCCGGAGCCACCTATCCATACGGAATGGTGCAGTTCACCCCCTCTTATTTTTCCAAACGTTCCGGATTCGTCATCAATCAGTTGAGTGGTGGCGGTTGCGAGCACATGGGTAACTTTCCCACTTTTCCGGTAAAAGGTAAACTGAAGATGTCTCCGGACAATATTCTCAATTACCGTATCAATATTTCTGAAGAAAAAGGACACGCCGGTTATTATGAAGCAAAGGTGCAGGAAGATATTCATGCAAAACTGACAGTAACCGAAAGGACCGGTATGGCGAGTTATGAATATTCGGCAGATCAGCAATATGGTACGGTAATTATCGGTGGAGGCATTTCCGCAACTCCGATAGATCAGGCCGCCATCGTCATTACTGCACCGAATAAGTGTGAAGGATATGCAGAAGGCGGTAATTTCTGTGGACTCCGTACACCGTATAAAGTCTATTTTGTAGCAGAGTTTGATACGGATGCGTTGGAATCGGGAACATGGAAAAGAAATGAACTGAAACCGAACACAACTTTTGCCGAAGGAGAATACTCCGGAGTCTATTTTACATTTGATGTAAATAAGAAGAAAAATATCCAATATAAGATTGGGGTTTCTTATGTATCAGTAGAAAATGCACGCGAGAATCTGAAAGCGGAGAATACCGGATGGGATTTCCTGCAGATTCAGAATCAGGCAGAATCCAAATGGAATCATTATTTGGGTAAGATTGAAGTAGAAGGAAGCAATCCGGATCGTACCACTCAATTTTATACCCATCTGTATCGTTCATTCATTCACCCAAATGTATGCAGCGATGTGAACGGAGAATACATGGGAGCTGACTTCAAAGTGCATAAATCCCGTTCCAAGCACTATACTTCTTTTAGCAACTGGGATACCTATCGTACACAGATTCAACTATTATCAATCCTTGATCCTGAAGTAGCCTCTGATATTGTTATTTCTCACCAATTGTTTGCCGAAGAAGCTGGTGGTGCTTTCCCGCGTTGGGTGATGGCTAATATAGAGACCGGCGTGATGCAAGGAGATCCGACTCCTATCTTGATATCCAATGCTTACGCTTTTGGTGCCCGCAATTATGACCCGAAACCGATTTTCAAAACCATGAGAAAAGGAGCGGAAGAACCGGGAGCAATGTCACAGGAGGTTGAGGCTCGTCCGGGACTGAAACAGTATTTGGATAAAGGATATTACAACGCTTCTATACAACTAGAATATACTTCCGCTGATTTTGCAATCGCACAATTTGCCTTACATGCCGTAGGAGATGAGTTTGTAAGCTGGCGTTATTTCCATTTCGCACGTTCATGGAAGAATCTGTATAACCCGGAAACCGGATGGCTGCAATCACGTAATCCGGATGGTTCGTGGAAACCACTGACTGAAGATTTCCGTGAATCGACCTATAAGAATTATTTCTGGATGGTGCCATACGACATTGCCGGTCTGATAGAAATCATTGGAGGCAAAGCAGCGGCAGAAAAACGTCTGGATGAATTCTTTACTCGTCTGGATGCCGGTTATAATGATGCCTGGTTCGCTTCCGGCAATGAACCGAGCTTCCACATTCCCTGGATATACAACTGGGTAGGAACTCCCTATAAAGCACAGGAGATTATTAACCGTGTATTGAATGAACAATATTCAAGTAAAATTGATGGTCTGCCGGGCAATGATGATTTAGGGACGATGGGCGCCTGGTATGTGTTCGCTTGTATCGGTCTTTATCCCGAAATACCGGGAGTGGGAGGCTTTACGGTGAACACTCCGATATTCTCATCCGTGAAAATTCATTTGAAGAAAGGGGATATGGTGATAAAAGGCGGTTCGGAAAAGAATATTTATATCAAGTCCATGAAGCTAAACGGTAAACCGTATGACAGTACATGGATCGATTGGGATCAACTGAATAATGGGGCTACGATAGAATACACTACCTCGTCCAAGCCTGACGTGAAGTGGGGAACTAAAGTGACGCCTCCCTCTTTTCCTTAAAGCAAATCAACGAGGTATATGAATTTATGGTATAAGATTATTTTGTAAAAGTACTTATTTATAACATCAAACGTGAAAATGAAAAGAAAACTACAAAACATAGCTTATCTACTGATGGCTGCCGCATTAATCACTTCCTGTGGCGAGAAGAAGCAAACAGCAGAATTCCCGGATTGGGCGTGGGCAGATTTCCAGCGTCCGGAAGGTATTAATCCGATTATTTCTCCTGACACTACTACCTTTTTCTATTGTCCGATGCGACAGGAGTCAGTAGCATGGGAAGCGAGTGATACGTTTAATCCCGCTGCTACTGTTTATGATGGGAAAGTAGTAGTCTTCTACCGGGCTGAAGACAACTCGGCAATCGGTATCGGATCACGTACCTCCCGTTTGGGATATGCCTCTTCTGACGACGGACTACACTTCAAACGAATGTCCGTACCTGTATTTTATCCGGCAGACGACAGTCAGAAAGAACTGGAAAATCCCGGCGGTTGCGAAGACCCACGTGTTGCTGTAACAGAAGACGGGCTTTACGTAATGCATTACACACAATGGAACCGCAAACAGGCACGTTTGGCAGTGGCCACCTCGCGCGATCTTCAAACGTGGGAAAAACATGGACCGGCTTTCGCAAAAGCATACAACGGAAGATTCGTGGATGAATTTTCCAAATCTGCCTCTATCGTAACCCAATTAATCGACGGCAAACAAGTGATTGCGTGATTGCCAAGATTGACGGCAAATACTGGATGTACTGGGGAGAAAAGTTTGTGAATGTAGCCACTTCCACAGACCTTGTCAACTGGGAACCGATGTTGGATGAAAATGGAGAATTCCTGAAAGTGATGGTTCCCCGCGCAGGTAAGTTCGACAGTGACCTGACCGAATGTGGTCCTCCTGCCATCCTGACTGACAAAGGAATCCTTTTATTTTATAACGGCAAAAATAAATCGGGCGCAGAAGGAGACACACTGTATACAGCCAACTCTTATTGCGCCGGACAAGCCTTATTTGATGCCAAAGATCCTACTAAACTAATCGATCGCTTGGATAAACCTTTCTATATTCCCGAATCAGACTTTGAGAAGAGCGGACAATATCCAGCCGGAACCGTATTTATAGAAGGACTTGTATTCCACAATCAGAAATGGTTCTTATATTATGGCTGTGCCGATTCACGCGTGGCAGTTGCCGTATATGATCCTCTCAAAAAATAAAGAAAACGTTCATAATGAAAATAACAGTTTATAAAATAAACCCATAGCGAAAAAGTAAATTTGGGCAAAGCGTAGCGAATTAGCTGATAGAGCGTTCGTTACGCTTCGTTTTTCTATTGCATAGAGCCAACGAAATACCACCTCGAAGCCAAACGGAGCAGGAGTTCAGTTACCACCTCGTTACTCCCGTAACGGGTGCGGATTCCTTGCTAAACGGTTCTGTTTCTGCGTTTTGCGTAGATTTACATAGCGGTCGGTAACTCACTAATAACTAATTTTGTAACCAAAAAAAGGAGTGAGTTATGCGTAGTACATTCAAAGTATTATTTTACGTGAAGAAAGGCAGTGCCAAACCAAACGGCAACCTGCCCCTAATGTGCCGTCTTACCGTGGACGGCGAGATTAAACAGTTCAGCTGTGGGACGTGAAGAACAGCCGTGCTTCGGGCAAGAGCGTCGAAGCGCAGCGAATCAACCTTGCGGTGGATAAAATCCGTGTGGAGGTAAACCGCCGCTATCAAGAGTTGATGCAGGCGGACGGTTATGTAACCGCCGCCAAGCTCAAAGACGCCTATCTCGGTATCGGCATCAAGCAGGAAACTTTGCTGAAGCTGTTCGAACAGCACAACGCCGAGTTCGCCAAGAAAGTCGGGCACGGCAGGGCGCAGGGTACATTTACCCGTTACCGGACGGTCTGCAACCATATCCGGGAGTTTTTGCCCCATACCTACAAGCGTGAGGACATTCCGTTAAAGGAACTCAACCTCACGTTCATCAACGACTTCGAGTATTTTTTGCGCACGGAGAAGAAATGCCGCACCAATACCGTGTGGGGCTACATGATCGTGTTGAAACACATCGTTTCCATTGCGAGGAATGACGGGCGTTTGCCGTTCAACCCTTTTGCGGGATATATCAACTCTCCCGAAAGCGTGGATAGGGGCTACCTCACCCGAACGGAGATACAGACGCTCATGGACGCACCCATGAAGAACGCCACCCACGAGCTTGTACGGGACTTGTTCGTCTTTTCCGTGTTCACGGGTTTGGCGTATTCGGACGTGAAGAACCTCACCGCCGACCGCCTGCAAACCTTCTTCGACGGGAACCTGTGGATCATCACCCGAAGAAAGAAGACCAACACCGAATCGAACATCCGCCTTTTGGACGTTCCCAAACATATCATCGAAAAGTACAAGGGACTGGCAAGGGACGGTCATGTTTTCCCCGTTCCGAGCAACGGCAATTGCAACAAGATACTCAAAGAGATAGGCAGGCAATGCGGTTTCAAGGTACGTTTGACCTACCACGTGGCACGCCACACGAACGCCACGACCGTACTTTTATCGCACGGCGTACCCATCGAAACGGTGAGCCGTCTTTTGGGGCATACGAACATCAAGACCACGCAGATATACGCCAAAATCACCGCCCAGAAGATAAGCCAAGACATGGAAACCTTGTCGCACAAGTTGGAGGATATGGAGAAGAATATCTGCCGAGCCATCTAATTAAAAACAGAATACCGATGAAAGAAGAAAGGAATATTATCACGATGGACGGGCAGGGCAATATCTCCCTGCCGAGCGATATAGGTGCAACCGCCATGACCGAGCGGGAAATCTGCGAACTGTTCGGGATTGTAGCCCCTACGGTTCGGGCAGGGATAAAGGCGCTCTGTAAAAGCGGAGTTTTGAAAGAGTACGGAATCAAACGCCTTATCCGCCTACCGGAGAGAAGTTACATCGAGGTTTACGATTTCGAAACGATAGCCGCCCTCGCTTTCCGTGTCGAATCGTTCGGGGCGGCGAAAGTCCGCAAGGCATTGCTGGAAAGGATTATGCACGTGCGAAAAGAAAAAACGACAGTGTTCGTGCCGCTACTTACGGGCTGCATCCCCGAAAAACATTGGCAGGCATGATGATATATCCACATGCCAACATTTCAACACACCAACATGCCAACACACCAACGTACCAACATTGGTATGTTGGTACGTACCGCCAGGAGCGTAACCGGTTTTACACTGTCAAAAATCGGAAAAGTAAAATCGGCAATAATGGAAAGGGGACAAGAAACGCCGTTGGCCTGCCCGCATTGCAGGAGGTTCTGCCCCTGCAAGAGCGGGGCAATCATTCCCGTTTACAAAGGCAAAGCGAGCAAGGGGCTTCACGTCGGCTAAAAGGTCAGGCGGCTGCGCCGTTTCCCGATAAATCTTCCTCTCGCTTCGCTGCGAGCGTATTTATCGGGAAAACCTTGTATCCGACCGCCCCATGCAAAAGAGCCTTTGAAAACGAAAACGACCACCCCGCCACCCACCGACCGAAAGGGAAAAAATAAGGTGGGGTTATATGGGTAAGCAGACGGCAGGGACAGCCATAGCCGAAAGGCAGGCAGACGGCACGCCGCAGGGTATTTACGGGGAAAATACCGTAGCTTATTAGGGAATTTTCCGAGCCGCAATACTACGTATCGCTGAAAATTCCCCAATAAGGCAAGGGGAAAGCCCCTCTGCACACCCCCTTGAGGACGGCATTTCGCCGCCCTCAAAGATAGTCAGATTTATTGTTTCACAAGCCAGAAAAGAAAGGAATATATGGGTTTTGTAGTTTTACACATGGAAAAGGCGCACGGCAGCGACAGCGGAACGACCGCACACATCGAGCGTTTCATCATACCGAAGAACGCCGACCCCACACGCACGCACCTGAACCGCAGGCTCATCGACTACCCCGACGGGGTGAAAGACCGTTCGGCGGCTATACAGCAGAGATTGGAAGAAGCGGGGCTGACACGCAAAATCGGAAGCAACCAAGTACGGGCAATCCGCATCAACGTGTCGGGAACGCACGAGGACATGAAGCGAATAGAGGAAGAGGGGCGTTTGGACGAGTGGTGCGCCGACAACCTGAAATACTTCGCCGACACGTTCGGAAAGGAGAACATCGTGGCGGCTCACCTGCACAGGGACGAGGAAACACCGCATATACACGTTACGCTCGTTCCCATCGTCAAGGGAGAGCGCAAGCGCAGGAAACGGGAGGAACAGACGAAGAAGCGATACCGCAAGAAACCGACCGACACCGTGAGGCTGTGCGCAGACGATATTATGACACGGCTGAATTTGAAGTCCTACCAAGATACCTATGCCGAAGCGATGGCAAAATACGGGCTGCAAAGGGGCATAGACGGCTCGAAGGCTCGCCACAAGTCCACGCAGCAGTATTATCGGGATATACAGAAACTCGCCGACAACCTCAAAGCGGAAGTGGTGGATTTGCAACAGCAGAAAGAAACGGCACGGGAAGAACTAAGACGGGCGAAAAAAGAAATACAGACCGACACAAACATCGCCGAGAGTGTCGGTTCTCTTTTCGGCAGCAACAAGGTCAAGACGCTGGAAAGGGAGAACACCGCCCTGCATAGGGAGGTAGCCGACCACGAGGAAACCATCGAAGCCCTGCAAGATAGGATACAGACCATGCAGGCAGACCACAGCCGGGAGATACGGGAAATGCAGCAAAAGCACGGCAGGGAGATAGCGGATAAGGAAGCGAAACACAAGGAGGAAATATCGTTTCTGAAAGCGGTAATTGCAAGGGCAGCGACATGGTTTCCCTATTTCCGTGAAATGCTCCGTATCGAAAACCTATGCCGCCTTGTCGGGTTCGATGAAAGGCAGACCGTAACGCTCGTCAGTGGCAAGCCATTGGAGTATGCCGGGGAACTCTATTCGGAGGAACACAAGCGGAAATTCACGACTGAAAAGGCAGGGTTTCAAGTGCTGAAAGACCCCACGGACGGGACGAGATTGGTTCTTGCCATTGACCGAAAGCCCATTGCCGAGTGGTTCAAGGAACAGTTCGGGAAGTTAAGACAGAACATACGACGACCTATACAACCGCAAAGGAAAAGTAAGGGATTCAAGCTATAAATGTTAAATCCTGACCGATTTGCCGAAAAAAGTGCAGTGCGCCGTTCGTGGTGTACCGCACTTTTTTTATATTTGTTTCCAAGGTGATATACTTAAAGAAAATAACAGCGAAAACCGCAGATAATTACGTTTAAATATGAATGCTTTCAAGTATGAACTAATAGTGGATGAATCGTGGAACTTTAATCATAACGGAAGTAATGTTTTGCATGGTGTAGTGGTAAAGCAATTTTCCCCTACGTTTCTTCTTTTCAAATCTGATAACTTATTAAGTTGTCAAGGAAAAGAAAGCCATATACTTATTTTGAAACCCAGATATGAGAAAGAGGCTTTCGATTTGGAGAGTGATGATGAAATTGTCGTGGGTGGTGCCTTGTATCTGAAAGATGAATATGAGGGTGAAGATGAAAAATATTTAATGTCTATCTGTAAATATGTTCTTATTGGAAGACTAAAAAAATAAATATTAGCAACAATTATCTAAATTGCTAAATGTAGTTAGCTGAAACACATTAGTAGCGCAATAGTGAGAAGATGGAATTATTAAATGAAAAGATAAGAAATGATGGATTCTATTCAGTTGGATTTAATCCTTTAGTTGAACAATACATAATGATAGTCATTATCTGTCATTGGTTTTGGTTTGAACGATATTATCTGATCAGCAAAGAAGAATATGAATGGTTTGATAGTGCGATTCAAAAACTGGATGGTTTAGCCCATGATTGCTATAAACAAGGAGTTAAACATCCCCGGTTTTATTGCTCTGAATTGGAATGTGAGAATACAACAGAACAAGAAACGAATCTTAAAAATATTACTAATAAACAGCAAACCGACTGAATAAGCTGAACGCTGCCGAACATTACTGACTAAGGAAAATGAATTATGGAAAAAGAAATAAGAAAAATCCTTTTAGAAATAATAGAATTATTAGAAATTGTGGGTGAATACGATTGGAGAACTACTCTCAAAAGATTGTATGCAGACAATGTTTCTCCTCAAAAGGATTGGCTAAGAAAAATTAAAAGTCTATTTGGCGGAATGGGGTCATTTACAGATTTGGTTTTAATGAGAAATGGGATCTTTTGTATTGATGAAAACAATAAATTAGACCAACTACGTGATAGATTATACAATAGAATGGCACAATCTTTTGTTGAACTTAATAATTCAGAGAAAAGTCAGTAACAAACGGGTAAATCGCCCATAAAAAGGTCGATTATCCGCCAGGCATTCCAATAATAGAAAATTAAAAATGAAAAATAAATTAATTGATGAATTGGAGAAAACTATAGAATTCCTACATCAGACAGGTTGGCATAAACAAGCGGTTTGGTATGAGAATAAGTTGAAACTAATAAAAGAAAGTGAAGAAGGCTGCGCATCCTTTTATCAAAACCTCCATGAAGTTGATGCTTCACTTACAGGCATGGGGTCGTTCTCTGATCTACCAGTGAAACAAGAGTTTGTTGATCAACAATGGGATTTGGTAGAAAGAATCCATCAATTAATTTTAGAAAACATTGGTAACAATCACCTAAACTGCTAAACGCAGTTAGCTGAAACACATTAGCTGCAAAACATTAGAAAATGAGAACACCTATCATAATCATACTTTTGGCGACCGTATTTGCCGCAAGTTGCGGGGAGCCACCTATGCCGCCGTCGGACGAGGAAATGATACGCCACTTCGCTACGCACGAGGCAACGTTCCGCAAGGTGTACGAAATCATGGCAGAGAGTTCAGAAGGGAGCTTTCACTACCCGTCACTTTCTCCTGACGGGGTCATTATACTTGATTCAACAGAACAAAGCGATACATCCCATGAAACGAATGACGAACAAGACATCCCGGTTTATGGGTTGCTGAAGCCAGACCGACTCCTGCTTGACTCCTTGTTGTCAGAGATTGGATGCGGTCTTGTCCTTGTTGACCGCAGGGAATGGGAAACGGCGGATTCGGTATATGTGAGCCTCGTTATGCCGTACTATTCCCACGGCATCGTGGACGCCGGAACATCCAAGAGTTTCGTTTACGATCCCGGATTGAGAAGCCATCGGAACATCCATATCACCGAACACGGCGACCTGAATGAGATCTACCGCAGGACGTACAACGACACCATGCTGTATAAACCTATTAAGTGGAACTGGTACATTAAATTAGACCATTCACGATAACTTTTTTTCTTTTTCCGCAAGTTGATTTTATAAAATTGCCGCCGAAAGTTCGTACTTTCGGAAAAAGATGTTATATTTGCAAATGAAAGAGTTATTTGACAGCATAGCAACGCAAAACGCTGAAATTCGCACAGTTGCTAAATCGTTACCTCTATTTCTCAAATAATTCGCTAAAAGTTTATTTCCCAATCGGTTAAGTCAAACCGACAAAAATCTAAAATAGAAATTAAGACATGAAAAAACTTTTTGTATTGATTGCAGCGGCTTGTATGACATGTACTGCTGCGTTTGCACAAACTGTGAAACCTTTTAAGGAGGGTGAGAGAGCAGTGTTTCTGGGAAATAGTATAACGGATGGTGGTCATTACCATTCATACATCTGGTTGTATTATATGACCCGCTTTCCAGATATGCCTATCCGTGTTTTCAACGGTGGTATTGGTGGAGATACAGCCTATGATATGAACAAACGTCTGGATGGTGATATTTTTGCGATGAAACCTTCCGTGTTGATGGTTACTTTTGGTATGAATGATTCCGGATATTTTGAATATAACGGTGATAAGCCCAAAGAATTCGGTGAGCAGAAATATCAGGAAAGTATAAAGAATTACCAGCAGATGGAGAAACGTTTTAAAGATCTTCCTGATACCCGTATCGTGATGGTCGGAACTTCTCCGTATGATGAAACCGTACAACTCAAAGAGAATACACCGTTCAAGACAAAGAATGAAACCATCAAACGGCTTGTTGAATATCAGAAAGAATCGGCAGCTAAGAATAATTGGGAATTTACCGATTTAAATGCTCCTATGACAGCTATTAATCAGCAATATCAGCAGAAAGATCCTACCTTTACCCTTTGTGGCAGTGACCGTATTCATCCCGATAACGACGGGCACATGGTGATGGCCTATCTTTTCCTGAAAGCCCAGGGATTTGTAGGTAAAGAAGTAGCGGATATGGAGATTAATGCTAATAAAAAACAAGCCGTTAAGCCGGAAAATTGTACCGTTTCAAATATAAAGAAGAACGGAAAAGATTTGAGTTTTGACTATTTGGCAGAAGCTCTTCCTTATCCTTTAGATACTATTGCTCGTGGTTGGGGACAGAAAAAGAGCCAGGCAGAAGTGCTGAAAGTTGTTCCTTTTATGGAAGAGATGAACCGTGAAACGTTGAAAGTAACAGGACTGAAAGGCAATTATAAGTTGTTGATAGACGATGAAGAAATTGGAACCTGGAGTGGAGATGAACTGGCAAAGGGCATTAATCTTGCTGCTGAATCCAAAACTCCCCAATACCAACAAGCATTGACGGTGATGCACCTGAATGAATATCGTTGGGAAATTGAAAGAACATTCAGAGAATATGCGTGGTGTGAATTCGGCTTTTTCCAGCAAAAGGGATTGTTGTATGCTGACGACAGAAAAGCGATCGAGGTGATGGATGAAAACTTGGATAAAAACGTTTGGTTGAAGGGACGTCGTGATATGTATTCAAAGATGATGTTTGAAGCTGTCCGTGATGCTCGCCAACAGGAGATGGATGTTCTTATCAATAAGATTTATGAAATAAATAAGCCTGTTGTAAGAAAGATTTTACTTAGAAAGATGATGTGATAACAGCGTAGAAATACGATAGAATACTCACCGCAATGAGAAAGAATTCTCACTATAATGAGAACTTTTTCTCATTGCAATGAGTATTTTTTCTCATTACAGTGAGTATCGTTGAGAATATATGAATAGATAAGTACTCTTTGTAATACCCTGATAATGTACTCCTTATTGTAGCTTTTGCATTAAAGAGACTACCTTTATTGAATTCTTAAGGTTCTTAATCAAATTCCGTGCTACTTATTTATGTTCAATTACCTTATTCATGGCTATTCTGGAGTACTTTAAGATGCATATAGTTTGGATAATTTATTTGTTATTTCTAATATGCCGATATCCCTTTATCCATCGGCCTTTCAATGAGCTTTACTAGCACGGAATTTGATTAAGAACCATTCTTAATTCTTTTTCCAGAAATCGGAAGTGAAAAGTAGTAATACTGTAAACAATTCCAAACGTCCCAAGAGCATTAAAAAAGAAAGCAGCCATTTGGCGGCATCAGGCAATTCACTCCATGAGAAGGCCGGGCCGCATGTGCCGAGTCCCGGTCCCATATTACCCATACTTGAGATTACCGTTCCGATTGATTCTAGAAAACCGACTCCCAGCCCCATCATGATAAGTATGCTGATGATAGCGATGACTGCATATAAAAAAGTAAAGGCCAATACTGTAGACTGGATGGAAGGAGAAATAACCTGTTTGTTAACTCGCACCGGGAGCACGGCATTAGGGTGAAGAATATGTTTGAATTCGTTTTTCACAACCTGAAACAGGATAACCATACGAATACATTTTATACCTCCTGTTGTACTGCCGGCACAGGCTCCGATTATCATCACTATTAGAAGGCATCCCCAAAGGATAGAAGGCCAAAGCATATAATCGGCTGTGGCAAATCCCGTAGAAGTTTGCAAGGAAATCACTTGGAAAAGTGATTTACGGAACGCTTCTTCTATCTCCATAGAAGAAGTCTGATGAAGCCAGACTGCAATAAATATAGTAAAGAAAGAAACACACCAGAAATAGAATTTTAGCTCTGCATCATGAATGAACTTCTTTATTTTTCCATTGAACATCAACAGTAATAGCGTGAAGTTGATGCCCGAAAGAAACATGAAAATAGAGATTACATAATCTATATAGGGTGAGTGATAATATTCGATACTTGCTTGTTTGGTAGAAAATCCGCCAGTGCTGGTTGTCGTGAAAGCATGGCATATACTGTCAAACACACTCATACCTCCAAATACTAATAAGACAATCAATGTCCCTGTCATTCCGGCATAAATACCCCAAATCCATTTGGCAGTGATACCAATACGGGGATGCACTTTGTCATGAGTAGGACCGCTGGCTTCTGCTGCAAACACCTGAATCCCACCCACACCGAAAATCGGCAGAACGGCAATGGTGAAGAATACAATACCCAAACCGCCTATCCATTGTGTCATAGCCCGCCAAAAAAGTATTCCATGAGGCATTGACTCTATATTATTCAAGATGGTGGCACCCGTACTGCTGAACCCGGACATCGTTTCAAAAAATGCATCCGTAACACTTGGGATATACCCTCCTATATAATAAGGTAACATTCCGAAAAGGGAAAAGGTGACCCATGCTACACTGACTATGACATATCCATCACGGCGATTCAGGGATTTCACTGCGTCTTTCCCGATGGCGAGCAACAGAATACCGATGCTAGTGGTAATAGCCGATGAAACCAGAAAACTCTGCAAGTCATTCTCCTTATAAAAAAGAGAAACACCTCCACAACATAATAGCATAACTGTTTCTATCAGAAGCAGAAAACCCAGAATCCGAAATATCATCTTCGAGTTAATCATAAACAAGTATTTGTTAAATATTAAGTATCAAGTATTAAGTATTACCCATAACTGTCCATTTTTACCGACTAATACTTAATACTTGATACTTAATACTTAGTTAAAGAACTTCTCAATCTTTTTAATCATCATGCTTAGGCAGAATACGACTACATGGTCGCCGGGGCGGATTTGCGTATCACCTGTCACCAGGATACCTTCTCCGTTACGGATCATTCCTCCGATGGTGGTGCCTTTGGGGAGCCCCAGGTCTTTAATTAGGTGTTTGGTTATTTTGGCCCCTTCCGGTACGGTGAATTCTGCAACGTCCGCATTGGCAAAAGTCAGGCATTTCACATTAGACACGTCGGCGTCCAGCATCATTTGGTAGATATGGCTGGCAGCAATCATTTTTTTATTGATAACCGTGCCGATGTCGAGACTCTCTGCCATACCGATATAGTCGATGTTCTCCACTTCTGCCACCGTCTTTTCCACTCCCATGCGTTTGGCGGCGAGACAGGCAAGGATATTCGTTTCCGAGTTGCCGGTCAAGGCTACAAATGCTTCGGTATTCTTAAGCCCTTCCTCGATAAGCAGATCCATGTCGCGACCGTCTCCGTTGATAATCATTGTTTTGTCATCCAGTAGCTCTGTCAGACGGTTGCAACGGTTCAGGTCATTATCCACTATTTTCACCTGCATATAGTCCGGCACATATTGTGCGGTACGGACTGCGATACGGCTACCTCCCATAATCATTACATTGCGTACATCGGCATAGTCTTCTTTGCCGGCTATTTTACGTATATAAGGAATGTATTTGCGGGTAGTGGTGAAATAAACAATATCATGCAATTTAATAACATCGTCTCCGCGAGGGATAATCGTTTCCGTTCCGCGTTTGATGGCCACTACGTGGTAAGGAATGTTGGGACCGCCTAATTGGTGCAGCGGTATATTCAGGATTTCAGCCTTTTCGCGCATCTTCGTACCAATCAGAACCAGCGAACCTCCACAGAATTCCCACCATTGGCGTACCCAGCTCATGCGCATGGAAGATACGATTTCTTTAGCAGCCAGCATTTCCGGGTAAATCAGAGAATCTACTCCCAGCTTCTGGAAAAACTCTTTATTTTTGGGTAGAAGATATTCATAGTTGTCGATACGCGCCACTGTCTTTTTGGCTCCCAGGTTGGTAGCCAGCATACAGGCAGTCATGTTGCGGCTTTCGTCCGGTGTGACTGCGATGAACAGGTCGGCTTCTTTGACGCCCACTTCTTTCAATCCGGAGATGGAAGAAGGAGAAGCGGCAACAGTCAGCAAGTCAAAGTTGGCGCTAAGAGCACTTAGTTTCTCTTCGTCATCATCCATCAAGATAATATCTTGCTTTTCGCGCGATAACAGTTTGGCCAAATGGGTGCCTACGTTGCCGGCACCGGCAATAATAATCTTCATGTCAATTGATAAATTCTTTTATTTTAGTCAGAATCCCTTCTTCATCCATGCCGCACAGTTGGTATAGTTCGGCAACTGCCCCATGTTCTACAAATATATTAGGGATACCGATACGCTTCACGGTCGGTTTGTATTCGTTGTCTGCCATAAATTCGAGGACAGCGCTACCCATACCGCCTTTGATAATTCCGTCTTCGATGGTCAGGATACGTTGGAATTTACGTCCTGCCTCATGCAACAACTCTTCATCCAGTGGTTTCAGGAATCGTAAATCGTAATGGGCGATGGACAGACCTAAATCTGCTTCTGCCCGGGTGATGGCACGGGCGGCTACATTTCCTATCGGTCCGATAGTAATCACTGCAAGGTCGCTACCCTCTTTCAGTTTCCGTCCTTTTCCTACCGGAATTTCTTCCAGCGGACATTTCCAGTCCACCAGTACGCCGCGTCCACGGGGGTAGCGGATCACGAACGGTCCCTTGTCCGGCAATTGTGCAGTATACATCAGGCGACGTAATTCATGTTCGTCCATCGGGGAACTGATAGTCAGGTTGGGGATCGGGCGTAAACATGCCATATCAAAAGCTCCGTGATGAGTAGGACCGTCTTCGCCAACCAATCCGGCGCGGTCGAGACACAAAACAACAGGAAGATTCTGAATCGCTACGTCGTGGATGATATTATCATGCGCCCGTTGCATAAAAGAAGAATAGATATTGCAGAACGGTTGCAGTCCGTCTTTTGCCATCCCTCCGGAGAAGGTAACCGCATGTCCTTCGGCAATACCGACATCGAAAGCGCGTTTCGGGCTGGGCATGGCGGGAGTGACACCGACAATCTTCGGGTTGGCTTCGGCAAGTTCCACCAGTGTATTTCCGAATACGTCCTGGAAAAGCGGGGGCATTCCTTCGGTGTTGGCAATGAAACGTTCGCCGGTGACGGGATCGAATTTGCCGGGAGCATGCCATTCGGTAGCGTGTTTCTCTGCCGGTCCGAATCCTTTTCCTTTGATAGTGTGCAGGTGCAGGATTTTAGGTCCTTGCATATCTTTGATATCACGTAATACTCTTGCCAGGTTCTTTACGTCGTGTCCGTCTATCGGACCGAAGTAACGGATATTCATCCCTTCAAAAATATTCTGTTGCTGGGCCGCCATTGATTTCAGGCTATTTCCGAAACGGATGAGCGCTTTGCGGCGTTCTTCGTTTAAAATGCCAAGCTTGAACAGCATGCGCGAGAGCTTGAAACGTAACTGATTATAGCGGTTGGAAGTTGTCAGGTTGAAGAGATATTGCTTCATACCTCCTACACTACGGTCAATGGCCATATCATTGTCATTCAGGATAATGAGCAGGTTGTTCGACGTGGCAGATGCATTGTTCAGCCCTTCAAAAGCCAGTCCGCCACTCATGGAACCGTCGCCGATGATGGCTACTACATGGCGTTTGACATCTCCTTTTCTGGCGGCTGCGACAGCCATACCGAGAGCTGCAGAAATAGAATTGGAAGCATGTCCGCACGTGAAAGTATCATATTCGCTTTCTTCCGGAGACGGGAAAGGGCGGATTCCTCCGAGTTTCCTGTTCGTAGAAAAGGCTTCACGGCGTCCTGTCAGTATTTTGTGGCCGTATGCCTGATGTCCCACGTCCCATACAATACGGTCATAAGGTGTATTGTAGACGTAGTGTAAAGCTACGGTCAGCTCCACTGTTCCCAGACTGGCAGCAAAATGCCCCGGGTTGCAGCAAAGTTCTTTAATAATGTCTTGCCTTAATTCACTACATACCTCCGGCAGTTGCTCTACGTCTAGTCTTCGCAGGTCGTCAGGATAATTGATAGTGTTTAGCAAGTTATATATCGGTTCATTCTTCATGATTCGAGGAAATTTAGTGCAAAAATACGAAAAGAAAGTATATTCGCCCCCCTTTTTTTTATAAAATCTTATTCGGCATAGGGACGTATCTGTTTTTCCATACTCCCTAAGATTATTGAATCGTGAGGAAAAAGAGGTAGGAAATTGTTTTTTGATTACTTTTGCATATGAAACGTAATGAAATGATGGAAAATCGTATGAACTTTCAAACATCTGTAGAATTGCCTGCCGGGATGCCACCTGTCAGTCATGCAGATCGTATTCTTTTGATGGGCTCCTGTTTTGCAGAAAATATCGGGAGACAATTAATGGACGCCGGGTTTCAGCTGGATCTGAATCCTTTTGGTATCCTTTATAATCCTTTGTCCGTCTCATCCGCTTTGAGAGAGATTATGGGACATAAAGAATATACCAGCCAGGATTTGTTTACCTACAAAGACTTATGGCATAGTCCGATGCATCACGGCTCTTTTTCAGCTTTTACGCCCGAAGAAACGTTGCATACCATAAATGCCCGTCTTCATCACGCCCATCAAAGACTACCGGAGTTGAACTGGCTAATGGTAACTTTGGGCACCGCTTATGTTTATAAACAAAAAGAGAGTGGGCAAGTGGTAGCCAACTGCCATCAACTGCCGGAAAACCATTTCTTACGTTACCGGCTTACTGTTGAAGAAATTGTAGAAGATTATACAGCGCTCATCACCGGAATGGCAGCCTGCAATCCGGAATTAAAATGGCTGTTTACAGTCAGCCCGATCCGTCATATACGCGACGGAATGCACGCCAATCAATTAAGTAAATCTACGTTGTTACTGGCCATCGACCGGTTGCAGCAATTGTTCCCGGAACGAGTGTTCTACTTCCCCTCTTATGAAATCATATTAGACGAATTGCGTGATTATCGCTTCTATGCTGACGATATGCTGCATCCGTCTCCTCTGGCGATTCGTTACCTGTGGGAACGCTTCTCCGAAACCTTCTTTTCCGCTGAAACAAAGCAGGTTATCATGGCAGTGCAGGACATCCGCCGGGACTTGGCACATAAACCCTTTCACCCCGAGTCAGAGGCGTATCAACGCTTTTTAGGACAAATAGTGTTAAAAATAGAACGACTTATCGGAAAATACCCGTACTTAGATTTTCAAAAAGAAACAGAACTATGTCATATGCGATTGAATCCATAGCCAAAAGTATCGGTGCCCGCCGTATGGGCAAACATAAAGCGACTATTGATTGGCTGTTAAC